>LFRM01126663.1_pt5 | contig 71709 bp, 70 predicted proteins | sample 618341 | NCBI WGS metagenome assembly LFRM01 (sample SAMN03654438, study PRJNA283298) | anaerobic digester metagenome | isolation source: pool of bioreactors CSTR01a, CSTR02a, and CSTR03a thermophilic anaerobic... | place: Denmark: Kgs. Lyngby | collected 2014-05-21 | reverse complement strand
TTAAAATGATGAAGGTGCATAGCGATGCTAAGGGACCTTGCCAATATTCGTCCTACTTGGGTTGAGATTAATTTAGACAATTTGAGGCACAACTTAATGGAAATTAGAAGGATAATTTCTCCAGCTACCAAGATATGTGCCGTAGTGAAAGCCGATGGGTACGGACACGGAGCTGTGGAAGTTGCAAGGGAAGCATTAGCATCCGGAGCTTCTTACCTTGCCGTTGCTTTTTTGGATGAGGCCATGGAGCTGAGAGAAAATGGCATCACGGCTCCCATCCTTATTTTGGGTTTTACACCGGAAAAGCAATTTGATAAAATAGTAGAGTACAATATCAGCCAGACCGTATACAGTATTGAGTCGGCGGCGACACTTTCTGAATATGCTATAAAGCGAAGTAAAAAAGCTAAGGTTCATATAAAAATAGATACCGGCATGAGCCGTATTGGCTTTTGCCCAGAAAGCTGTACAACCGATGATTTAACACAGCTTTTTTCCTTAGAAGGCCTTGAAATAGAGGGCATCTTCACCCATTTTGCACGGGCTGATGAAAGGGATAAAAGCTTTACAAATCAGCAATTTGAATCGTTCACGAAGACGGTTAAAGCCATTGAGCAAGAGGGTTTTAGGATACCCATAAGGCATGTGGCAAATAGCGCGGCGATCCTGCAGTATCCCGAAACACATCTGGATATGGTGCGACCGGGTATTATTCTCTACGGATTAGCTCCATCAGATGAAGTGCCGATGAGTATAATTCATTTAAAACCCGTTATGAGTTTTAAAACCAGGGTTTCTCATGTGAAAATTTTACCAAAAGGAAGGGCTATAAGTTACGGAGGAACTTATATTACACAAAGACGAAGCGTCATTGCCACATTGCCCGTTGGTTATGCTGACGGTTTTTCAAGACTTTTGTCATCTAAGACACAAGTTTTAATAAAAGGTCAGAGGGCTCCCGTAGTAGGACGCATTTGCATGGATCAGTGCATGGTTGACGTAACAGACGTACAAGGATCGGTGTCCATCGGAGATGAAGTTGTCCTAATGGGAGATGATGGTGGTGATAAAATAACTGCTGAAGAAATAGCCAGACTTATGGGCACCATCAATTACGAACTTGTATGTGGTATATCTAAAAGGGTGCCGAGAGTATATATAAGTGGTGGGAAAATCCAAAAGGTCGGAAAGCCATTGGTAAAATAGGTATATTTTTCATGTTGATTTGACATAATTATATTGACCTATGGATAATTCGTGTTGTGCTTTGTTTTAATAAAGCTAGGGGGTGCCGGTGTGGCTGAGTTAAAGCGTATTGTTGTAAGCTTGCCTGACAATCTGTTAGAAAAAGTGGATTATTTTGTTGCTCTTGAAAACAAGAACCGCAGCGAACTTATTCGGGATGCGATGAAATTATATATTAGAGAAATGGAAAAGATAAGGATTAGGGAACAATTAAAAATCGGATACATCAAAATGGCTGAGCTAAATATCAAATTTGCAGAAATGGGGTTTTGTGAAGATTGTAAAGACTTTTTATCATACGAATCAAGACTTTCGGAGAGTGAATAATGTGCTGGTTAGGCGTGGTGATATATTTTATGCGGACCTAAACCCGGTCGTCGGTTCTGAACAAGGTGGAATCAGGCCAGTCTTGGTGGTGCAAAATGATATAGGGAATAAATACAGCCCCACAGTTATTATTGCAGCCATTACCTCTCAAATTGATAAGGCCAAACTGCCTACCCATGTAGAACTGAAAAGTGCTGATTATGGTCTTGAAAAGGATTCGGTAATTTTACTGGAGCAGCTTAGAACCATAGATAAGCGAAGATTAAAGGAAAAGATAACAATTCTAGATCAGGACATAATGGGAAAAATTGATGAAGCCCTAAAAATCAGTTTAGGTCTCAGTGATTATTAGGGAATTACAGTTTTTTAAGATAAGGCTTCTCCAGCTCGAGGGAGGCCTATTTATTTTGTCTTACTAGATAACTTTTAGCAAAAAGAAGGATTATTTGATATTTTTTAGAATATATTACATGGTGCATAAAAAATTTTGGAGGATAATGATGAAAGTAAAAGCGCGATTCTTTTCAGAACTCATGACCGCTTTATCTCTAATGATGGACTTAGATGAAAACAGGAAGCTCTATCATGCATGGCGCGTGGCGATAGTAGCCGAGAAGATGTCCCGGCAAATATTGCCCGAGTACAGAACCCAGATATTTTATGCAGGTTTGCTCCACGACATAGGCGCGATTTCCTTGCAAGACCACGTCATACACTATACTGACATAAAGGAACACTTTAAAAATCCCATACTTTTCAACCACTGCAGGAAAGGTGCTCAAATTGCCATGGAAATTGGTCCCCTGGCTATTGCGGCTGATATGATAATGGATCATCACGAGCATTGGGACGGTGGTGGTTATCCCAGAGGTTTAAAGGGCAATAACATAAATTTAGGCGGTCAAATCCTGAGAATTGCCGATACTTTTGACATATTGGCACGGGTCAGACCGCCCCTTGATTTAAATGGAGTAAAAACCATACTGACCAGCAGAAGGGGTTCCGAGTTTTCAGACTTGATGTATGAATTAATGATATCAACCTTAGAAAGCGGCAATTTTTTCGAAGAGATAATGGATGATAAAAGAGTATCGGAAATGCTTCCTGAAATCATCAGTTCCTTACCTCCTGTCGATTTTTCTTCCTGTAACAGTGAATTGAGGAATGTGGCTAAAATCATTGCTCAGGTCATTGACGCAAAGCACAGTTATACGGCAGGCCACTCTGAACGGGTAGCGAGCTATACTTTTAAGCTGGCCACGGCCTTGGGATTGCACGAAGATGAAGCCGAAAAGTACGAGATAGCCGCTTTTTTACACGATGCAGGAAAAGTGGCTATTCCCAGAAGCATATTAGACAAACCTGCTGCGCTCACAATTGAGGAATATAAACTAATGAAAAAGCATCCCGTGTATACCATGGAGATTATGAGCATGGTCAGCGAGTTAAAGGACCTTGTGCGAATAGCAGGAGGTCACCATGAGAGATATGACGGCAGAGGTTATCCTGATGGCTCGGCGAGAGATAATATACCGCTTGGAGCTCGCATAATGGCTGTGGCCGATGCCTTTGATGCGATGACTTCCTTTAGACCGTATCAAAAAACCAAGAGCAAGAACGAGGCAAAAATCGTCTTGGTCCAAAATGCCGGGGCCCAATTTGACCCGGAAATAGCTAAGCTGGCAATAAGTGTGCTTTGATAAGGTGGGAAGCATCATGGGGCCATTGATAGGGATTACCATGGCCTTCGACCATGGAACCAATACGGCTAAATTGAGCGCCAAATACATAAGTGCCGTTGAGGAGGCCGGTGGAGTACCCCTGGCCATACCGCCCCTCGAAGATAAAAAGCTTTTAAATGTAATAATTCAACAACTAGATGGGATCATATTAACGGGAGGGCCGGATATTGATCCCTCTTATTATAACCAGCTACCCCATCGATACCTTGGTAGGGTCTGCCCTCGAAGGGATGCCAGTGAAATATACCTTGCTGCTGAATTCATGAAACTATCAAAACCTATTTTGGGAATCTGCCGGGGCCTGCAGGTGATGAATGTGGCCATGGGCGGAACACTTTGCCAGGATATTCCCTCTATTATTGATAATCCCATAAAGCACATGCAGGATGCGCCACGATCTCACAAAAGTCATGAGATTGAAATCGTGGAGCAGGATTCATTGACATATAAAATCATTGGCAATTCTCGCCTAATGGTTAACAGCTTTCACCATCAGGCCGTGGGAAAGCCCGCCCCCGATTTGAAAGTCACTGCCAGAGCGCCCGATGGGGTTATTGAGGCAATGGAGTCAAAAGGAAGAGGCTTTTGTATCGGCGTGCAGTGGCATCCGGAAGAACTGACAGATGATAGGGCACATATGAGATTGTTTGAATACCTGGTGTATGCTGCAAAAGATGTTGAGATTGGGAGGGCATGATATGTTAGCCATAACAAATGGTAAAATTTATACTATGACCGGCGAAGTCTTTGATGGAGGAACTTTGCTGATAAAGGACGGCAAAATAGAGGAAGTTGGCCAGGAAGTCGCCATCCCGGAAAACGCTAAGGTAATTGATGCGAAGGGCAAATACGTTTTTCCCGGCTTTATCGATGCCCACAGCCATATCGGGATATTCGAAGAAGCGGTGGGGGAGATAGGAGAGGAAGGGAACGAGTGGACGGATCCCGTAACCCCTCAGCTTCGGGCAATAGATGCCATAAACCCTGCCGACCAAGCTTTTGAAGATGCGGTGATGGGAGGAATCACATGCGTTTTTACCGGGCCCGGCAGTGCAAATGTCATCGGCGGCCAATCGGTCATTATGAAAACTCACGGTAAAATAATAGACAGTATGGTGGTCAAAGCACCTGCAGGCCTTAAGGTTGCTTTTGGCGAAAATCCCAAAAGAGTTTACGGGGAACAAAAGAAAATGCCTGCAACCCGAATGGCAACGGCAGCCCTTTTAAGGGAAGCCCTGACAAATGCTCAAAACTACAAGGCAAAACGGGAAAAGAATCATGACAAGCCCGATGAAGTATTTGAAAAGGACCTTAAAATGGAAATCCTGTGTGAGGTGCTGGATAAAAAGCTGCCCTTAAGGGCTCATGCCCACAGGGCGGATGATATCATGACCGCCGTAAGGATTGCCAGGGAGTTTGACCTGGACATAGTCCTTGAGCACTGCACCGAAGGCCACCTGATTGCCGATGAACTGGCTAAACTGGATGTGCCCGCAATTGTAGGCCCATCCCTTTCGAATCGGTCCAAGGTGGAATTGAAAAATTTGAGCTTTAAAACGCCCGGGGTTCTCGCCGAAAAAGGGGTAAAAGTGGCGATAATGACCGACCATCCCGTCATACCTATACAGTACCTGCCCGTTTGTGCAGCCCTGGCCGTCCGCGAAGGGATGAAGGAAGAAGATGCCTTAGCTGCTATTAGCATAAGAGCGGCGGAAATACTGGGCATAGCCGACCGAGTGGGGAGCCTGGATGCGGGCAAGGACGCCGATGTGGTCATATGGAACGGATATCCCCTTGATATAATGTCAAAACCTTGCCTTGTGATCATAGACGGCAAAATAGCATATGAGAACTAAACTTCGTAAAACTTTAGCGGCACATTACAAGGTAGTGTGTCGCTTTTTGTCCTGCTTTATATTTACTCGGTTACTATTTGTGATATAATAAATACTAATGATTTTGAAAAATAGGATGAGCATTATGGAACTAGTATTTGAAACGCAAAATATAGAGCAAACGGAAAAACTGGGAAAATCTTTGGGCAAATGCCTTTCAAAAGGAGACTTCGTAGCTTTAACCGGGGATTTGGGTGCTGGTAAGACTGCCTTTACGAAGGGCGTAGCAAAGGGGCTTGGCATAAAGGACGATGTTACCAGCCCAACTTTTACCATAATAAATGAATACCCGGGGCCAGTTCCCCTAGCCCATATGGATGTATACAGGCTAAAGAGTCTACAGGAACTTGAGAATATAGGTTTTGACGATTACTTGGATGGGTACGTTGTCGTCATGGAGTGGGCTGATAAAGTGAAGGAACTGCTGCCTGAAGATGTACTCTGGATAGATTTTAAGGTGTTGGATAACTCTCACCGGCAAATACGATTTGTTTCGAGCAGTCCCTATTACGACGATAAGATTCGGGAGTTGAGCATATGACGAATATATTGGCCATTGACTCATCATCCATTGTCACAACTGTTGCCGTACTCAATGAAGAAAAGCTTTTGGCTGAATATATAGAGAACGATAAACAAAACCATTCGGAAAAAATGATGCTTGTCATTCAGAAAGTATTGGAAGACTTGGGGATGACGGCAGATGATTTAGATGTGATAGCAGTTGCCAAGGGACCCGGCTCTTTTACCGGAATTCGAATAGGGATGGCTTGCGCTCAGGGCGTAGCCCATGCCTTGAATAAACCCATGGTAGGTGTCAACACCCTCGATGGTCTAGCATATAATCTTATGCACAGCAGGGATTTAATTTGCCCGGTGATAAATGCCCAGCGGCAGGAACTATACACTTCCCTGTACTGTTTCAAAGATGATAAACTCGAGCGGCTTTGGGATTACAGGTTGATTAAAGCAGACAAACTGGCCCAGGAGCTTTTCGACCTGAATCAAAAGCTAATAGTTTTGGGCGATGGCATGCCCATACTGCAGCAGGCCTTAGAAAAAAACCAGCTTTCACACGGAAATATTGTCTTTGCCCATCCAGTTTTTTCCATGCCCAGGGCTTCCTCAATAGCAGCAGCGGCACTGCAGGAATACAGTCAGGGCAAAGCCCAGGACTGCTTTAATATAAAACCCTTTTATATTCGCAAATCAAATGCCGAGGAGAAGTGGGAGGGGCGTCATGGAGCAAAGAGCTGACCATGCATTTACCATCGAGATGATGGATATAAAGGACCTGGATGAGGTAATTGAAGTTGAGCGCCAATGTTTTACTACTCCCTGGTCCCGCTATTCTTTCATCTGCGAGCTTAAAGACAACCAATTTTCTCACTACATCGTTGCCAAACATATGGATAAAATCGTTGGCTATGCCGGCATGTGGGTAATTATTGACGAAGCTCATGTGACAAATGTAGGCGTACTTCCGGAGTACCGGGGAGAAGGTGTGGGAGAATTTCTCATGCGCTCGCTTATTGCTGCGGCTAAAGAGCGGGGGGCGAATATGATGACCTTAGAAGTAAGAAAGAGCAATTATGTAGCGCAAAACCTGTATTCCAAACTCGGCTTTGAACCGATAGGCATTCGCAGGGGCTATTACATGGACGACAGAGAAGATGCCGTAATCATGTTAAAGGAACCCCTGTAAACGGTGCCTGGTACAAACTTATTAACTTATTAGATATTCTTAAAGGCTAATTTTTTATGTCTAAAGCTTTAATAGGTATACCGCCAACGAAGGCATTTTCCGGCACATCCTTGTTGACCAGGGAACAGGCGGATACGGTTGTGCCGTCTCCGATTACAACTCCCGGCAGAACCGTAACATTTGCACCGATCGTCACATTCCTTCCTATTACAACCTTTCCCGTACCCCACTCCTTTACCATGTACTCATGGGCCAATATCGTGGAGTTATAGCCTATTATGGAATTGTCCCCTATTTCAATCAGTTCGGGAAAAAATATGTCGAACATTGCCATTAGACCTACGGATACATTTTTGCCCACTTTCATCCCTATTAGCCTGTACAGGAAATTCTTGAGCGGCAAGTGGGGTATGAAGCGGGCAAAATATATCACTATAAAATTGATTACCACCTTAAAGGGGTTGACGGTTTTGTACCAATACCAAAGGGAATTAACCTCTTTGACCTGATGCCTTTGTACCCTGCGCATTTTCCCCTCCAAATAAATTATATTTACTCCCGTGCTCAAAAAGGCTTCAAAGTTGCATAGGGGGTAAGCGTCATATCAGACCTGTCTCCCATGAGATAGCGGTAATAGCCTGTACATGCAATCATGGCTGCATTGTCGGTGCAGAGTATCATGGGCGGAAATTTGACATCAAATTCAGAAGCTGCCCGCTCTGTCAACTCCTGGCGAAGACGGCTGTTTGCCGCTACGCCCCCTGCTACGGCAATCGTCTTTACTTTTTTCACCTTTGCAGCTTTTAGAGTATTTTCAACCAGGGCATCCACCACTGCTTTTTGAAAACTGGCCGCCACATCCTCAATTATTATTGACAAGCCTTTTTGCCTTTGATGGTTTAAGTAATTCAAAACTGCCGTTTTGATGCCGCTAAAGCTAAAATTGAGTTCTCCGTTTTTTAATTGAGCTATCGGAAAAGATATGGCCGTTTCGTTTCCTTCCTTTGCGGCTTTATCAATAAGGGGCCCTCCCGGATATCCAAGGCCCAAAGCCCGGGCCACCTTGTCAAAGGCTTCCCCGGCAGCATCATCAACGGTTCTCCCCATGACTTCGTAATCGCCATAGTCTTTAACATATACCAGGTGCGAATGCCCACCCGACACCACCAGACACAGAAATGGCGGGGTAAAGTCATTTTCCAGGAAATTAGCAAAAATGTGCCCTTCAATGTGGTTGACACCTATCAAGGGCTTGTTTAAAGCATATGCCAGGCCTTTGGCGTAGGATACTCCTACCAGCAAGGCTCCTATCAAGCCCGGGCCCTGGGTTACTGCCACCAAATCAACGTCATCAAAGCCAATTGAAGCTTCTTCAAGGGCCATTTGCGTCACATGGGATATTGCTTCAAGATGCTGGCGCGAGGCGATTTCGGGCACCACACCTCCGTACTTTGCGTGCTGTTTTATCTGAGAAAAAATAGTATTTGACAGTATCTTTCTGCCGTCCTTTACTACTGATACTGATGTCTCATCACATGAGGTTTCTATGCCGAGAGTGATAAAGTTTTCTTTGAAGGCCATTATTACAATTCCTCCTGCTCATCTAACATTTCATAGAGATCCTCTAAGTCGGTAAGGATCTGATTGTACCTGATGTTTACTTCCTGTGCCTTTTCGGGGTTACTGTAAACCTCGGGCTCGCACAGCATGTATTCCAGCTTTTCCAGCTCTTCTTCTTTCTTTAAAATATTCTCCTCCAGCTGCTTCAATCGCTTTTGGAACTGCCGCTTCCTTTCCCGTTCTTTTCTTTCCTGGAGCTTGGCTTTCTTAAGCTGCGTCTTATTTTCCCTTTTTTCCGGTGTTATTTCCTTATTCAGTTCACTTTTTTTCTCAAGGTAGTACTCGAAATTTCCATTGTAATCCGCTATGCCGCCCTTATCGAACTCCCAAATCCGGGTAGCGATTTTTGACAAGAAATATCGGTCGTGGGAGACGGCGATAATGGTTCCCTTAAAAGACTGTAATGCCTCTTCCAAGTTTTCCTTGGACAATATATCCAAATGGTTCGTAGGTTCGTCTAAAAGGAGGAGATTTGCACCCTGCAAAATGGCTTTGGCCAAGGCAACTCTGCTTTTTTCGCCGCCGCTCAAGACCTTTATTTGCTTTTCTACCTCATCACCGGTGAAGAGAAGTCTTCCCAGAAAAGTCCTGATCTCCGTCAAAGTGAGCCCCGGTGCGGAATTATATACCTCTTCAAGGATTGTGGCATCGGGGGAAAGGTCTTGCTGTTCCTGGTCAAAATACACCGGGCAAACATTGTGGCCAAAACGTATGCTGCCTTCCTGGGGTTCCAGCTCTCCTGCCAAGAGCTTTAAAAGCGTTGATTTGCCTATGCCGTTTGGGCCGATTATGCCTATCCTTTCACCTCGGTACACTTTTATATTTAACGAGTCAAGGATGTTCTTTCTTCCATAGGAAAAGCTCAAATCCTCAATATGAAGCACTTCTTTGCCGCTGCTTTCGTGCACATTGAATCTCATATTGATGTCGGCCCTGCTATGCTTTATCACGGATTTGGGAAGAAGCTCTTCAAGCCTTTTTCGACGGCTTTCTGCCTGCGAGTATTTTCTGTGAGAGATGAAGGTCTCAATGTTCTTTTGAAGCCTTTCTATTTCCTTTTGCCTGTTTTCTTCGTGTTTTTTTAACACCTTCATCATAGCATGTTTTTTATTTATAAAGTAGGAATAATTGCCGTCGTAAACTGTAATACTTCCGTTTTCCAAATCAAAAATTTTATTTACCACCTTATCCAGGAAATAACGGTCATGAGATACAATCAAGACAGCCTTGTTGTAATCCTTCAAAAAAGCTTCCAGCCATTGAATCGATTCTAAATCCAGATAGTTGGTAGGCTCGTCTAAAAGCAATAGGTCGGGTGACTGTAGGAGTACCCTACCCAAGGCAAGACGGGTTTTTTGACCACCGCTTAATGTCGAGATAGGAACATTCTCATCATCAAAGCCTAGGCCGCGGATAACACCACGTATGCGACTTTCTACCTCAAAACCGCCCATTGACTTAAATTCTTCAAAGAGAGCAGAATACTGGTGCATTAAGTTTTCTAGTTGCTTTTCATCTTGATAAACATCCGGAGAGGACATCAATTTTTCAAGCTTTCTAAGATTGCTCTCCTGGATTTGAAGCTCTTTAAAAATTGATGAAAGGGCCTGATTAATAGTTTTATGGCTTTCAAACTTTGCATCTTGAGATAAATACCCGATTTTTAAATTCTTTTCCATATAAATATTTCCGCTGTCATAAGGTATCTTACCTGCCAGTATCTTGAGCAAAGTGGATTTCCCTGAACCATTAATACCTATCAAACCTATTTTATCCTTTTCTTCGATTAAAAAATTGACATTTTCAAGAATGGTGTCAATGCCAAAACTTTTACTCAAGCCGGATACGTTTAATATTGCCATCCTATATCACCATGAATTCTATAGACATAATCTCAAGTCAAATATATGTTAACATAAGCCCGGGGGCAAAGACAATAAAACTTGTATTATATTAGCAAAAAGAAAGGCAAAATAAAACCCTGCAGGTAAATTTCCTGCAGGGATAATGACACAAAACAAAAGAGCTCGCAGTGACCTTCGCTACAGCTGCTATGAACCTCTACATAGCCCACTGCAATCTTTCGACTGCAATAGACCATTACAAAGCCCATAACAACCTATGCTCGACCAGCATGAGTACCTTAGAAGCCGGCAGCAACCTCCCGGCTGCTACAGACCTCCAATTAATGCAACAAAGTACCATGTCCAATACTCTATATTGGATTAATCTGCGGCACCCATGGTGATCTTAGCTCGAAGACTATACATCTATTTCGACCCTATGATAGCAGTTGGGCTACCACAGAGCCTTATAAGACGCATAGCCCTCTGCCCGCCGGCAGATGTAAAGCCCGAGGACCTTACATCTACCTTTGGCCGACTACCAGAGAACCACACACCTGATCCTCCGGCAGTCTTGGATCAGCCACTGCGAACCCTACGATATTATTTTGCCCCTATCGCTTCAATTATTCACAAGTTCCAGGTGAGCAGTTTTAACTTAAGAACTTGACCTGAGCATTCGCACCAGAATAGTTGCCCCTTCTGCGCGACTCACATTGCCCTTCGGGTTGAAATTGCCGCCTGTTGCTGTCATAAGTTTAAGACCCATTGCTATGGCTGCGTGGCCTTTATATTCGGCTTTTATGGAGGCAGAATCATCTGCTAGGTCTTTGAAGATCTCGGGAATGCTTGCAACTTGTTCAAATCCCATTGCCCTTATTAAGAAGGCTGCTGCTTTTTCTCGGGAAAGGACTCCATGGACCGAAGCTTCATTTTCTTTAACCCAACCCAGTTTTATCGCTTCATCGATATACTTCTGAATTTCTCCGTCGATTTTAGTGTCTCCCGATTCAAGCCTTATGATGGGCAAAAGCGGGATATCATCTGAAATTCGATAGCCTTTTGCAATCAACAAGAGCTTGACAAACTCGCCTTCAGTCATATTATCATCGGGCCTAAATAGCTTTTCTTCAGATTTTATGATTCCTAAATCCACGAGAAGCTGTATGTCATCTTCAGCCCAATGACCTTTTATATCGGTAAAGTTGGTCCTTATTTCTTCTTCGATGGCCTTGCCGCTATAGTCTAAGGGCTTAAAATCAAAGGCATCAAAGGTGTAAGATGATGCAGGTTTGAGCTTGTAAACCAGCTTGTAATCACTGCTGTTTTCTTCAGGATTATATAAAGCTGTATACACTAATTCCAAACCGATGTCTCTTAGAAAACGAGCTTCAGCATCGTTCTTTTCCAAAACGCCTTCGGCACTTGGAAAGTCTTTTTCATGCCAATTCATGCGATAATTGGTGATTTTACCCGTTTCAGCATCAACGGTTACATAAAATCCATTGGCAGTGTAAGGAATATTTTTTACCAATCTGGTATAGCTGAAATTATGTCTTTGAACCTTTTCAGGAAAATCTACCTTTCCATAGAACTCTTCAAGCTCAACATTTTCAAAGCGCTTTGGCTGGTGCTTCTTCAAAAACTCCTCAGCCTTTTTCTGTGCGGCCTCCCTGTCGTATTTTTGCTTAAACTCCTGTGAAGCTTTGCCGTAGTCGTAAATGTCAAAGCTTAGAAGTTCGGAAGTAATGGCATTTACCCGGGCGTATATATAATAGCCACCTTCATTGTTGTCACCGCTTTTATCCCACTCTAAGCTCCATACCTTTTGGTCGGGATTATCGTAATCCTTGTAGAGGTTCGCCGAGCGCAGCTTTAAATCACCCGGAATCGATATATATTTTTTGGCAATATTTACAGCTTCCTCTTTTGAAATACAGTTCTTTGTAATTTCTACTTCTTCCAACTCAACCGGCGTCAAACCGGAATCCGCCTTCATGGCGGCTTCTCCTGCAGCTTCCCTGCTGTAAAGGTCATAGTATTCATTATCCAGCAGCTTGCCGGTTGCAGCATCGATTAAAACTCTCCCGCTTTCAAGGGTATAAACCAGCTTTATGTCATCACTTTGACTGCGGTAGTCATAAAAGCGGCGATAAATGAGCTTTAGACCTATTTCATCTCTAAATACCTGCTCGGCTTCCCGCAGCGATATTATGTTTTCCGAGGAAGGCAGTGCTTCCCAGGACCAGGTAAAGGAATAGTTTTCAATTTCCCCGGTATGGGCATCTACCCTAATATTGATATAATTCCCCTCTACGGGTATGTCGTTTTCCGCGCGTGTAAAATTAAAGGAATAGCTATCCCGGTAAGTGGCGCCATCCAAAGGATAAACCGGCAGATCACGCTTGAGAAGTTTTGTCCTTGCAAATTCTTCGGGCTGTAGTTTTTTGGCAAAGCCTTCAGCTATTTTCCTAGCTTCCTCTTCGTTGTATTTGGGAATCGGAGAGGTCTTTCTGTCCGGGTCATAGCCCTTGTATATGTATAGGTTAAGTATGTTGCCGGTTTCTGCATCTATGCTGGCACTTAAACTCCCGTAAGGAGCCTGTGTTTTTGACCAGCTAAGTTCCCAAACCTTGCTTTTGTCATATTCATTGTAATAGATGTCAAAACGGTCGTAGGAACTGGTATCGATGATGCTTTTGATCTTTTGTATGGCTTCTTCCTGGGAAATGCCGCTATCGGTTAAAGCCAGTGCGGGAATACAAGATGAAAAAACAAAGATTAATACCAAAATTAAGGCCACGCTTTTTTTCATATGACGCAATCCTCCTTAATATAATCTTTTTTCTATAGTATTAGACGTGGATTATATAAAAAAGTTCCTGTTTTCATGCAATCAGTTTAAATTGACCGGGAAAATAAATAAGGATATAATTTATTTGGTAGCTTGTGGCAAACGCGCTGCTTTATTATCAGTAATCAATAGGGGGTGCCATTTTTGAAAAGCGAAATTTTGGCCGATATAAAAAGCTGCCCCGTCATTGCAGCCATAAGGGATGTAGATGATGTGGACACGGCGTTGTCTCGCAATATTAAGTGTATTTTTTTGCTAACCGGCAGCATATTAAATATTAAGTATGTGGTTCAATGCATAAAAAAGGCAAACAAAAGGGCTTTTGTGCACCTGGACCTTTTAGAGGGAATAAGCAAAGACAGCGAGGGGACCAAGTACATTGTAGAGGAAGTAAGGCCTGACGGTGTGATTACTACAAGGAGTAACCTTGCCCTTAGTGCGCGAAGCATGGGCATGTTTACGATACAGCGAGTGTTTTTGCTGGATAGCCTGGCAATTGATACAGCTGTTAAAACCATCAAGCAGGTAGAGCCCGAAGCGGTGGAAGTACTGCCGGGTGTGCTTACGAAAACTTTAAAAAGAATTGCGCAAAGAGTTCGCACACCGCTGGTAGCCGGAGGTCTCATCGAAACCCCGGAAGAAGTCAGGCAAGCTTTAGCGTCGGGCGCAGTAGCGATTTCAACTACCAGGAAAAGCTTGTGGGATATGAATAAATTATAAAAAACAGAAGAGGTGATGTCATGCCTCTCAGCTATCTTGAGCTAACATTGAGATTGGCGCTTTCCATCATTCTAGGTGGAGTTATCGGTTTGGAAAGGGAAACCATAAACAAGCCGGCAGGTTTCAGGACACATATACTGGTGTGTCTCGGCTCTACTATAATAATGCTGGTTTCTCTTTTTATTTTCAGTGAATACAGCGGAAAAACCAATGTTGACCCCGGCAGGATACCTGCCCAGGTTATTAGCGGCATAGGTTTTCTCGGAGCAGGCACCATTATCATAGAAGGTGCTAATGTAAAAGGTTTGACTACAGCTGCCAGCCTGTGGACTGTGGCGGCCATTGGCCTGGCCGTCGGCGTGGGATTTTACTACGGCGCAATCCTTGCGACTTTTTTAATTCTGCTGACTCTCATAACATTTAATAGGTTAGACGCAGCCATATTGAAAAAACGCCATTTACAGCCCTTAAAATTGGTCGTAGAAGACTCACCCGGCCAATTGGGCAGAATAGGTTCGGTCTTAGGAGAGATGGATATCAGCATCAAAGATGTTAAACTTGAAAACATTGAAAAGAACAAGCTGCTGATAACATTGATGATACAAAAGATAAATCAGCTGGAGTTTGAAAAAATCAGGCAAAAATTCCTGGAGTTTGATGGAATGTATGATATTACAACCGAATTTGATTAACCAGCCGCACCCTTTATAAAAGCTAGTATATTAATTCAGTATAATAAAAAAAGGATAAGGCGGGGCAGAGAAATTTGGCTCCGATGACACTTATCCTTTTTAATTTTGTACGTAAATTCAGAACACATAGTGTAAAATAATTGTAGGACATTTTAAGGATAAAAAAACAAGAGATCCTCACTTTTNNGTATCAAAAAGATGGGGATACCTTTAAGTTTAATTATCCTACAACAAATTGACATTATCATTCAGAACATGAAAACTTGATACATTTTGTTTTATCATTTACTATTAATTTAGATGATTACGTTGTTAATTGAGGAAACTTTGCAAATGTGCAGGCCAGCAGTGAAAAGAGAAAATAGTTTAACCTGCATCGGTTTGGAGGGAAATATATTTGAAATCCATAAATGATGATCAGTTGTTAAAAAAGCTTCTGAAAGAGACAAGAATATCTGGCATTTTCTCTCTAGATATTTCCGAAATTGTTGAGTTATTTCTTTTTAAAGAAGGCGAATACCTGATTCACCAAGGAGAGTATTCTGAATATTTATACTTCCTTGCAAGCGGCAGAGTAAAAGTATTTAGCACTAATCTTTCAGGAAATATTGTTCCTTTTGGTTACTATCAACGTTTTCGCGTTATTGGGGAAGTATCATTGTTATGGGGGAAAAAACCTGATACCAGCGTTCAGGCAGTGGAAAAATGTTACTGCTTTGGAATAAACCTTGAAAAACATCGCCACATTTTGCTAAACGACAACTCATTTTTGCGCTATATCTGCAAGCTTTTGTGCAGCATAGTAAAGACCTTGGACAACAACATGGCGGTTTTGATGTTTATGCCCCTGGAAACACGGCTTGCCTCTTTTATATTACAAAATACAGAGGACGGTATTTTTCAGAGTAGCCTGCTTGAATGTTCGGAACTGATAGCAACAAGCTATCGTCACCTTCTCCGCATGATGAAGGACTTTTGCGACAGGGGTATGCTAAAAAAAGAGAAGCAGAAATATTTAGTGGTAGATGAAAAAAAACTGAGAGAAATAGCATCTGAACCATATAGATATTATGGGTGATAATTGCTAATTAAAAATATTACAGAAAAAATATTCAAATCAAATAAGACGGAGTAGTTATACATAGCACAATTAATCAAAAAGTGACTCATGTCATATTACAAAAATATATTTTATGGTATACATAATGTGAGAATAATTTTTTCCACTGATGAGGAGGGAAAAAGTGAAAAGATTATTTGCGGTTTTTATGACAGTCTTATTATTATTTACAATGACTGCCTGCGGAGGATCAGGAGAAACTGCATCAGAAACAGAAACAGGCAATGACAATCCGTATGCGGGCATTAAGATTGCACTGGTTTCACAAACAATTGGAACTGAGCAGTTTATTCTTCAAGCTTACAATGCATTTATGGAAGCTGCAGAGAAATACGGTTTTCAGGCTATATCAATTGAATGTTCGGACACTGCTGACTGGTCAGAGAAAACGAGAGCTGCCTGTGTTGAGGGTTATGATTTAATCATAGGAGTTGGATGGTATGCTGCCGAACCTTTCTCTGCCCTTGCCGATGAGTTTCCTGGTACAGAATTTGCCGTAATTGATACTATTGCATCTAATGAACGGATCAAGAGTATAGCCTTCAACACTGCCGATGGTAGTTACGTTTATGGTGTGATGATCGGGACAGCTTTTTCTGATGAGAAATTGTTCGGATGTGTAAATAACTTTCAGCAGCAGTCAAATTATGAGTACAGATACGGTTTTATGGAAGGTGTAAAGTCAGTAATACCTGATGCCGAGTTTATACATAATTTTACGAATTCCTATGATGATACAAGCATCGCATATGAAATGGCAATTCAGCAACAAGCAGCAGGGTGCAAATTTATATTTGGCAACGTCTCTTCCAGTGCAAACCACGGTATATTCCAGGCATGTCTGGATTTAGCAGCCAAAGGAACTCCCATATATACATCTGGATTAAGTGTGGACCAGACGACACCGGACAATCCCTATATATTAGGTGGTTTGATCAAAGACACCGGTGTCTGCACGACTCTAATCATAGAAGATTTCCTCAATGGAAACCACAAGGGAGGAGCACAGATATTAGGCATCAAAGAGGGCGCCTTCGGGGTCGTAAATATTACTACTGATAGTGCCAATTACTGGAATGATGAAATAATGCATGAAGGAGTTGTGGAGGCAGGCCGTAAAGCAGCAGAAGCAATCATCAGGGGAGAGATAGTGATAGAAGTTCCGCTGGAGCAATAATCTGTGTTGGGGAAGCATATATTTTAATTGAAAATGCGGACGAGCCTATTATGGGTTCGTCCGCATTTTAGAAAGGAAAGCCTTTGAAGGAAAAGGTAAAGAGGTGGTCTTTTTGATATTAGAGATGAAAAACATAGTTAAAGTCTATGATCGAGTCGTAGCCAACAAAAATGTCAGTATAACCTTAGAAAAGGGAGAAATACTTGCCATTGTGGGGGAAAACGGTGCAGGTAAATCAACATTGATGAAAATATTGTATGGCTTAGAACGGCCCAACAGCGGAGAAATATATATCAACGGTAAAAAACAGGTTTTTAGAAATCCATCCGATGCCATGAAACAAGGGATAGGAATGGTACAGCAGCACTTTATGCTTTTTGATACTATGACCGTTACCGAAAATATCATATACAACAACGAAATCTCCAAAGGTGTTTTTCTAGATATAGATGCCAACAGAAAAAAGGTGCGGGAATTGTCTAAACGCTATATGCTAGAAGTCGATCCAGATAAATTAGTTAAAGACTGTCCTGTTGGCGTTCAACAGCGAATTGAGATTCTCAAAATACTTCATCAGAATGCAGACATTCTCATCTTTGATGAACCTTCTTCTGTATTAACCCCAATTGAGGTAGACGAATTATTAAAGACAATGAAACGCCTGTCAAATATGGGAAAGAGTATAATACTTATCACACATAAGCTAGGAGAAGTTATGGAAGTGGCTGATCGCATTGTGGTTATGAGAGATGGAGAAGTAGTTGCAGAAAAACGTAGAGAAGAGACCTCAATAGAGGAATTATCTTACTTTATGATAGGCCGTCAAACTACATCTCCCGTTATTAAGGATTTAGAGCCTTGCAAAGAGGTATTATCTGTAAAAAATTTGTCTAAGGTAGATGAATCCGGCAAGAAATTGCTAGGCAACATTAATATATCAGTTAGGGGAGGGGAGATAGTAGGGATTGCGGGAGTATCAGGCAACGGCCAAAGTGAGCTAATAAAGTGTATTACCGGTCTTGACACTGATTATACAGGTAAAATAGAAGTCTGTGGAATCAATGTGACAAATAAAGGTGTAGGATTTATCAGAAAAGCAGGCCTTGCCCATATTCCTGAGGATAGATATTATTGGGGAAGCGCAAAAGAAGCAACTATAGCTGAAAATGTTTTAATGGGTGATGAAAACACAGAGCGGTTCTCAAAAAAAGGCCTCCTTAATTTCAGAGAGATAAGAAAACATGTCTATAGAATTGTTGAAAACTATGGGGTAAAAGTAAGTTTTCTGGCACAAAAGATGAAAGAGCTTTCTGGGGGGAATGCACAAAAGCTTATAGTTGCCAGGGAAATTGAAAAGAAAACACCTTTTCTGGTTGCTTGTGAGCCTACTCGCGGTATAGACGTTGGTGCTATGGAATTTATTCACGAGAAATTGATCGAAAAGAGGAATAATGGAGGTGGAATTTTACTGATTTCTTCAGAACTTAGCGAAATATTAAAACTAAGCGACAGGATATATGTCATATACGAAGGTAGAATTGAACACGAATTTACAAATAAAAACCTGGACAGTCGCAAGCTTGGCTTTTTAATGTTAGGGGGTAAGACTGCATAATGGAGGTTAAAAAAATCAATTTTATCTATTATGTGCAAAAAAACCTGATTGAATCTGTAAAACTTCCTTTCATATCTATCACCCTCGGCCTAATTGTGGGAGGGATAATAATCGCCCTTTCCGGCGGAGATCCCTTTGCTGCCATAAAAGGGCTGATAGTCGGCGGATTCGGCTCAATGCACGCTATTACTGTAACATTAACCCGTGCCACACCTATTATTTTTGCAGGCCTTTCCGCTGCTTTGGCATGGGGTTCAGGATATTCCAGCATGGGGGCATCAGGTCAAATGATACTTGGAGCATTCACAGCAGCTATTACAGCAGTATCTATTTCTGGTCCTTCAATTGTAATAATCATTGTTTCTCTCTCCGCAGGAATGCTAGCTGGCATCATTTATTCTCTTATTGCTGCTTATATCAGCGCCAAGTTTGAAGTTTATCTGCTCATAGTCACCCTGATGATGAATTATATCGCAGATAATATAGCATCTTACTTGACTACATACGATTTTCGAGACCCCTTGGCTGTAGACAGACTGGCAGTACAAACCCAAAAAATTATAGATGGTACTTTGCCTCGGATATTTCCTAGATATACGTTGCACTATGGATTTATAATTGCAATAGCATGTACCCTCCTGGTGCTATTTATGATGAAGCGCACCAGCTTTGGATACGAAGCCAAGATGAGTGGTTTAAATCCCAGATTTGCTGATTATGGGGGCATTGACAGTTTAAAAACCATGTATTTGGTTTTAATGATAAGCGGCGCCCTAGCAGGCCTTGGAGGGGCTTGCGAATCCCTTGGTACCAGGTTTAGATATGTGGATGGGATGATCACATCCGGTGGATACGCGTGGAGCGGCATAATCGCATCCCTTATGGCTTCAAATCATCCAGTGGGAGTTTTTGTCAGTTCAGTTTTCCTTGCCGGCCTGACAACTGGAGGCGGTTCCATTGAATTGAGACATGGAATACCCAGCGAAATATCTGACATAATTGAAGGTGTTTTGACCATGTTTGTTACTGCAAAACTTGTCGTTGATTTTAGATTTGGTCGTCTCAGGGCTCAAAAGGAGGATGGAGCTGATGTTGTTTAGCATAGACTATATCGCTACAATCATTAATTCCACTATTCGAATGATGTCACCCTTGCTTTATGCCTCTCTGGCAGCGGCTATTTGCGCTAAAGCGGATATTTTCAACCTATCCATGGAAGGAGCAATGCTTGTAAGTGCTTTTTTTAGTATAGTGGTAAATTATTTTACCAAAAGTGTTGTGTTATCAATATTAGCTGGTGTGATGGCTAGTGTTTTGGTATCGGCCTGTGTAGGTTTTTTTGTGCTGAAACTTAAAGCATCTCCTGTTGTTGTTGGTCTTGCGATTAATAACACCGTAGCCGGAGCAACAACTTACTTGTTATATATTATTTTCAATACAAGAGGTGTTTTTACTCATCCCAGCTTGGTTGGAATACCTAAAATACGCCTCCCTTTTATTGAAAAAACTGCAGTTTTGTCAACTATTTTTTCAGGACTGACATTACTTGATTATATGTCTTTTGTAATCGCAATACTTGTATATTTATTTTTTTACAAAACGGTTATAGGGTACCGAATCAGAGCTATTGGTATCAACAGTGAAGCTGCGCGCAGCCTGGGGACACCAGTCGAAAAGTATCAATTTTTAACTATTAGTTTTTCGGGAATACTGTGTGGTTTTGCGGGATGTTTGTTGTCGATGGGTTCGGTGAGATTATTTATTGAAAATATTACTGCTGGACGCGGTTACATAGCAATGGCTGCAAATCATCTGGGGAAATCCCATCCCATTGGAGTCCTTTTCGCCAGTTTGTTTTTCGGATGCTGCCAAGCTCTTGGGAATTTTTTACAAAACACCTCCCTTAAAACTCAGATAACATCTTCTATTCCTTATGTGGCAACCATCTTAGCTCTTATAGTTTTCACTGTTCAAAAGAGATATGCAAAACAAAAAAAGATGCTGGAGGTGTTTAATAAAGATGCGGCTTCTAGTTGATCCCCATACACACACGATAGCAAGCGCACATGCGTATTCAACGATACTAGAAAATGCGCAAGCTGCTGCAAAGCGAGGTATTAAGGTCCTTGGGATAACGGATCATGCACCTGCATTAGAAGATGCACCCCATGTTTTATATTTTAAAAATTTACATGTCTTGGATAGGGAGCTATACGGTGTAAAAATGCTCTACGGAGCTGAACTTAATATTTGCGACTATGAAGGTAGAGTAGACTTAGATGAACAGATACTTGAAAACTTGGACTTTTGCATAGCGAGCTTCCATACAGTTCTTTTAAAAGCAGGTTCGAAAAACCAAAATACCAGAGCCATGTTAGGAGCGATGGACAACCCCTATGTTAAGATTATAGGTCATCCTGAAGATGGCAATATTCCCGTAGATTATGTCGAGTTAGTAAAGCATGCAAGAGAGACGGGCACGATGTTGGAAGTAAACAACTCATCCCTCAAGACAGCATACTACCGCCTAAATGTGCGAGAAAATCTCATGGAAATGCTACAGCTTTGTGAAAAATACGGTGTTCCGATTGCTGTCGGCTCTGATGCACATTTTGCAAATGCTGTTGGTAACTTTGATTGTGCCATTAAAATTCTTGAGGAAATAAGTTTTCCCAAAGAGCTTGTAGCAAATACCTCCGTGGAGAAATTTTTAAAACTCATTGGGCGAGAGGTGAAGGTATGAAGCGCTGTTTTTTACACTTGTCTGATATCCATTACCTAATTGATTATACTAAATGTAATAGCTTTTATGCAGAGATATTCAAAGAGTTAACACCGCCTGTAGAACAGATCAGAAGTCTTGTTAAGGAAGTCAATGTCACTGATATCGACTTTGTGCTCATAAGCGGGGATCTTACAGAAAATGGTAATGACGAGGATTATAAACATTTGAAAATGCATCTTAGGGAGATATTCGGCAATATACCTATAATAGTAACCTTAGGAAATCATGATAATATCAAAGAGTTTAATAAAGGCTGGCTTGGAAGTGTAGGTATAAATGAGAGTTCATACCATGTACTTGTCAATGAGGCAGGAATAAATATAATTTCCCTTGACAGCTCCTCAGAAAAACATCCAGATGGCATGATAACAGAAGCTGACTGTGATTGGCTAGAAGAGGCAATACAAGATTCAAAAAATGAACCTACAATTCTGCTTACACATCATCATCTGTTGGACAGCCAATTTTCAATGCCCAGGGCACAGTACCCTGAAAAGTTCATTCAGCTAGTAAGAGATAGTAATATTATAGCGGTTTTCAATGGCCATACACATCATTTTTACAGTGGAGAATTTGCTGGTAAACCGTATTTTACAGCAGATAGTGTTTCTTTTTCTGCAGAATATGTCAGTGATAATCATGTTTACTTTGTGCAGCGACCCGGATTGACTTTTTTCTGTCTAGAAAATGGGAAAATTATACCAAATAGAATAGGAGGAATAAAAATTAGTAAATATTTTGGTATTTTTAAACCTAAAGAGGAGATTTAATGAGAAATGCACAGTTTAAAAAAATCAGGATTAAAAGTATTTACTTACTAACTATTCTCATCGTAGAATTTTCCACCAGGATTGTTTGCGGCATCAACAGTGTAAATAAAGGCCAGGATCTCGGCTACGGCCCTGTATAGTTCAGAGGGTATTTCCACGTTGATGTCAAGCTGAATCAAGGCTTCTACCAGATGGGGATCCTTATATACGGGTATGTTTTCCTTCCGGGCAAGCTCAAGGATTTTTTCTGCCAGTAGGCCTTTTCCGGAAGCAACGATTTTTGGAGCCGTGTCTTTGGCGCTGTCGTATCTCAAGGCAACAGCCTTTTTACTTTTTGAGCTTGATTTTTCATTCATGTTATCACCGACCTTATGATTAAACCTTTATATTTATACCCGTAGTTATCGGCTGCTTTTTTATATCCCCAAAAAAGAAGTCTCTTATGGTGATCCTCCCCACCTTTAGCTTCATGGCTTTGATGACATTCGGGATATCCCTATTCTCATTTAAAAACTGCTTAACCGCATTCATTGCCTTTTTATCTTCAAAGGTAGATGATGCGGTTATTTTTCCGTCTGCGTACATGAGTTCCACAAGTATTGCTCCCAGATTTTTTGTATTAATGATAAAACTTAAACTGGAAGTTTCTTTATCGTCTTTTGAGGAGTGCTTGGATACCTTTAAGTAAACGTTTTGGTAAATAGGTAAGGGCAATGCAAAAAAGTAAATGTTGCTTGCAGAATCTTTGCTGTGCAGGAGGTTAATCGCTTTTAGAGCCAGCTGCTCTTTCAGGACTGCTTCTTTTGTCCTCTTATGGGGCAGAGCTTTGCTGAAAGTAAATACCTTATTTTTGTCAACAGCAGCAAAATTTTCGAGAAGCTCAAGGAGCTGGTTATCCGATAGAATAAAGCCATTATCAATATAGTCGGCAATAGCTTTATGAAAAGTAGAAACTAAGGCTTCGAAGGGTTGCTCCTTTGACAAAGGCATAGAAGGCTCGGCTTTTTCCTCATTTGTCAAGTGATATAGGAGCTCGGCAATAAATGCAACACGTTCTTCTGTTATGGGTAAATTAAGCTCTGACAAAAGATTGAATGCGACTTGAGTTTCTCGGGTATGGGATATATCAAAGCTCGTCAAGGCTTTTGGTAAAACCTGCGCTTCTGACTCGTGGTCAACCACTTTAAAAATAATTTGGGATGTTGATGATTCTACTCTTTTTAATTTTAGAAAGTCGCCCGCCTTAAAGTCTAGCGAAGAGTAGGCAAAGACTTCAGAGCCGCCTATATTTACCATATAACCGTTGTCCAGCTTCTGTGTTACGTAAGCGCTTGTTACTTCTTGAGATGTGATGGTGCTATTTATGTTGGAAGTTTGGGTCAAATATATTCTCATGGTCCTACCTCCCGAAAAAAGGGCAAGCATTTTCTTGATTATAACATAGAAAAAACTTCGGGCAAAAGCCCGAAGTTTCAAAGTTAAAATAAGCAGTATTTATTTCGCAAGGGAAAGAGCCTCCTGCATCAGTGCCTTAAATCTTTCGGCAGTTCCGGTGGCTCCGGTGACTGAATCAACGTCGGCGGCCTGTTTATCAATTACTGATTTTGTCAAGGTATCAATGGCTTCTGCAGGAGTTACGCCGGATTGTGCTTTCATGTTATTGGCATAGTCTGCATCGGTGCTCTTGTAAACACCGTCTTTATTTATTTCGTCATAAGCGGCAATGGCTATTTTACCATCCCTAATCAAGACTGCCGCCATTCCTTTCCAGCCGTGGTCGTCAAAATCTTTATCGGCTGCCTTGTATAAGCCGTTTTTATAAGCTCCTGAGGCTTCTACCGGCGAAGCCTCAAGGGCTTTTTTAGCAAGGTCTTTGAAGGTGTCAGAGCTATGGGTGGCACCGGTTACCGCATCCACGTTGTCGGGATTTTGTTTTGAGACCAGCGATTGCTGTAAATTATTGTATGCATCCAGCGGTGTTGCGCCGGATTTATCCTTCATATTGGCTGCGTATTCTGGATCAAAGCTCTTCAGCATGTCTTCTTTATTGATCTCATCAAAAAAGACATTGCTAATTTTGCCGCCTTCCACTATTACTGTAACCATAGCCTTCCATCCGTGGTCGTCAAAGTCTGCAGCTTCAGCATAATAAACACCATCTTCGTAAGATACAGCTTCGCTTTCAGGACCTGCTTGTTCTTGCGGAGCTTGTTCCTGAGGCTTTTTCTGACCGCACCCTGTAACAAGGGCTGTAATCAGAAGCACCGCTAATATAACAGTGAAAAACTTTCTCATTTATTATCCCCTCCGTATGTGAAAGTGTTAATTATATTATGTGTATATAATTTGACAAAAAAACGAAAAGTCCTGCTAGAAAATAAAAAGTGTATAAAAATATAATCGGAGACTGATCTACGAGTCCAAATCTGTCTAAAATAATATACATAAGCAGTTAAAGCATTCACGCCCCTGCAATTAACGAACTTTAATTATAAATTTGAGCATATAGTTCGCTTTTTGTGTTGACAATGCGCGCTTTCTCGGTTAAAATATTTTATAGTCAAGCAGATACTCTTAAAACCCTGTATAATTTCGGGAATATGGCTCGAAAGTTTCTACCAGGTGTCCGTAAAACACCACAGGCTACAGGGGAACTCATGCATTCCCCGTTTTTGCGGGGATTTTATTATTTCTTCCCCTTTAGGGGATTACATAATATATTTTAAGGTAAAATAAAAAGAGGAGGTTTCATCATGAAGGAGGAGAGTACAATTTCAAACGCACCTAAAAGCGGACTCGAGGGTTTTTTTGCCTTATCCGAAAATGGGACAAACGTTAAAACCGAAATCTTAGCAGGCCTTACCACGTTTGTGACCATGGCTTACATCCTCTTTGTAAACCCGCTCATACTTGCAGATGCAGGAATGGATAGGGGAGCAGTCTTTATGGCTACTGCTCTGGCAGCGGCTATATCAACACTTTTTATGGGCCTTTATGCTAATTATCCCTTTGCATTGGCACCCGGGATGGGACTTAATGCCTTTTTCGCATACGTCATGGTTGGCAGCATGGGCCTTTCCTGGCAGACAGCACTGGGAGCAGTATTTTTATCCGGTATCATTGCAGTAATAGTAACCTTGACGGGTCTTAGGGAACTTTTGATAAGAGCAATTCCAATTTCAATGAAACATGCTGTAGGAGCAGGTATTGGATTATTTATCGCTTTTATAGGATTGGTTAATTCCGGCATAGTGGTAGCCAATGAAGCTACCTTAGTAGATCTTGGCGATTTTACCCAGCCGGGCACCTTACTTGCAACCATCGGACTCATCATTATGGCGGTTCTCGTAGCCAAAGGAATAAAAGGCGGAATTTTAATTAGTATAGTTATAACATCGATTGTAGGAATCCCTATGGGGATTACCCAAATTCCCTCAAGTATCATTTCAACGCCTCCTAGCCTTGCACCGGGATTACTGAAACTTGACTTGGCAGGCGCCTTGAAATTCTCCATGTTTCCGGTCATATTTTCACTCTTCTTCGCAGATCTTTTTGACACTATAGGTACATTCGTAGGTGTTGCCAGCCGCACCGGAATGATTGACGAACACGGAAACTTAAAGAGAGGCAACAAAGCACTGTTTGCCGATTCCCTTGGAACAGTTGTAGGTTCACTTCTTGGAACCAGCAACACCACAACTTACGTTGAAAGTGCTGCAGGTGTCAGCGTAGGTGGCAGGACTGGTCTCACAGCTGTTGTTGTATCTTTAATGTTCGTGGCAAGCGTCATTTTGTCACCAATTGCACTGGCGGTTCCCGGTGAAGCTGTGGCCCCGGCGCTAATAATGGTAGGGGTATTTATGGCAAGCAGCTTAAATGAAATCGATTTTAGTGACATATCTGAAGCTTTTCCGGCCTTTATCACAGCAATTGCCATGCCGATGACCTACAGTATTTCCTATGGTTTAGCTCTGGGCTTCGTGGCTTACACAGCCATTAAGTTCCTTACAGGAAAAGGCAAAGAAATTCACTGGCTCATGTACATTCTGACAATCTTGTTCATACTTTACTTCGCATTTATCAGGTAGCAACATTCGTATGTTGAAACTGAGGGCATAATATGTAAAGCAAGACTTTCATAGTTTGAAGGTCTTGCTTTTTTTTGAGGAAAAGCAGGTTCTTCGGGACACGAAAGCACTTTTGATGGCGCTATCGGGGGGCTTCTTTTTACTTTATTTTACTTTTATCTAGTGCTATAATTATATATGTTTGAACATTTCATAAAAGTTTAAGGCGGGAAAGAAATGGATAGGGACAAGATCAATATAATATACGGCAATGAAGCTAAAAAGATGATTTTTGATGTTCTTTCAAAAATAAATATAGAAGACTATATAGACAAAAATGCTCTCATAGCCATAAAGCCCAACCTGGTAGTTGCCAAACCCTCCACATCCGGAGCCACAACATCGCCGGAACTTGTAGAGGGAACCGTTCAATACTTAAAATCAAAGGGCTTTGACAATATAATAATCATGGAGGGTTCCTGGGTGGGCGATAGAACCTCAAGGGCCTTTGAAGTGTGTGGATACACTCAAATTGCAAGAAAATATAATGTTCCTCTCATTGATTTGCAAAAGGACTCTTATACGACGTGCTATGTTGATGGAATGGAGATAAATGTATGTGAGCAGGTGCTTAAAGTAGATTATTTAATAAACATGCCGGTTTTAAAAGGCCATTGTCAGACCAAGATAACATGTGCATTAAAAAATTTAAAAGGCTGCATTCCCAATAGTGAAAAGAGAAGATTTCACAGCATGGGATTACATAAACCCATTGCATATCTCAATAAGGCGGTCAAAAGCCACTTAATAATCGTTGACGGCCTAATGGGCGATTTAGACTTTGAAGAAGGGGGAAACCCCGTCCAGATGGACAGGATCATAGTTGGTTTTGACCCTGTGTTGATTGATTCATATGTAGCAGATTTGATGGGCTATGATGCAGAGGAGATAACGCATATAAAAATAGCTAAAGAAATAGGTGTGGGCAATTGCCTTGCTTCAAGCAACCAAATATACGAGCTAAATGAGGATTTTAATACCAGGAAAATACCACGCTCCCGTGCAGTCGAAAGATTGTCAAAGTATGTGGAGGAAAGGGATGCGTGCTCTGCCTGCTATGGCAGCTTAATTCATGCCTTGGCAAGACTCGATGAACAGGGTCTTTTAAGGAAACTTAAAGGAAAGATTTGTATTGGCCAGGGATTTAAGCGAGTAGAGGGCAAAGGTATCGGGGTAGGAGCCTGCACAAGATATTTTGAACAAAATGTACCGGGTTGTCCTCCAACGGCCAAGGATATTATCGAGCTGCTTAAAAAAGATATATGAGAATCATTCTTAATTCATGTTATAATGTTAGTATCTGCAAATCTAGCAAGTATAACTTGATTTATAGAGAGAGTGTTATCCATGAAAAACAACATGACTCCCGACGAAAAATTTCAAATGATGACACAGACTCCAGTTGAGAAACTGATTGTTACACTAGCCATTCCTACTATTACAAGCATGCTGATTACTTCAATATACAATATGGCCGACACCTTTTTTGTGAGTAAAATAAGCACCAGTGCCTCAGGTGCTGTAGGTGTTGCTTTTTCCCTAATGTCGATTATTCAGGCAGTCGGCTTTACCATCGGCATGGGTTCGGGAAATTATATTTCAAGACTCCTTGGTCAAAAGAAGCGAGAGCACGCTGCACAAGTTGCAGCTACCGGTTTTTTTACTGCTCTTATTTTGGGCGTAGTAATAACGGTAATTGGCCTTATTTTCTTGGACACACTTGTGTACGCTCTCGGAGCTACTCCAACCATCGCTCCTTATGCAAAAGCTTATATAAAGTTCATCCTGCTTGGTGCACCTTTCATGACCGCATCTTTTGTATTAAACAATATCTTACGCTTCCAAGGCAGTGCATACTTTGCGATGAAGGGAATAACAACGGGAGGTATTATTAACATTATATTAGACCCTATATTCATCTTTGGTCTCAATATGGGTACCGCCGGTGCAGCTATAGCCACAATTATTAGCCAATTTATCAGTTTTAGCATTCTATATTACAATTCGTCAAGAGGTGGAAATATAAAGATCAGTTCTAGAAACTTTACCCCGAAATGGGAAGTTTATAAACAAATCCTGAAAGGTGGTATGCCGTCTTTTTATCGCCAGACACTGGGGAGTATTGCCATGATTTTCATGAACCGCAGTGCCGGTGTCTACGGTGATGCTGCTGTTGCCGCGATGGCAATAGTAACACGAGTATTTCAATTTGTGATATTGGTAATGATTGGGTTTGGCCAAGGCTTTCAGCCGGTGTGCGGGTTTAACTATGGGGCAAAACGATATGATAGGGTGCTGCGTGCCTTCTGGTTCAGCGTTAAAGTTTCGGTGACATTCTTGGTGTTCATGGCTGCAATCGGTTTTGTGTTCTCATCTAATATAGTGGCAGCCTTTCGAAAAGAAGATTTGGAGGTTATAGCAATCGGAACTCGCGCTTTTAGGTATTATTGCATTGCGTTCCCGCTTTCTTCATGGGTTGTAATGACTAATATGCTGCTTCAAACAATAGGCAGATCATTTGAGGCTTCAATTGTTGCAATGTCACGGCAGGGCCTGTTTTTCTTACCGGCAATCTTGATTTTGCCTCGCAAGCTGGGCCTCCTTGGTGTTCAAATCAGCCAGCCCATATCGGATCTTTGCTCATTTTTAATTGCATTGCTGCTAGGGCTTCGCGTATTAAATGAGCTAAAATCGCTGCATGAAGAAGTCGAAATTGCCAAAGGAGATAAATGCGGTGAAGTATATATATCCTGCCTTAAAGAAAGCAGAGCACACCAAAACTAATACATTTTGCCAATTGAAATAGAGACCTCGCCTTTTAAGGGAGGTCTCTATTTTACATATAAAGTGTTTGAATTTTTGCTATAATATTAACATACTATGATAACTGTATATCCGACGTGTCATAGGTGAACTCTACAAGCCATCTATTCATGAATATAGGAATATCACATCTTACTGCTAAGGCTATGGCATCGCTTGGTCTGGAATCTAGCACAATGGATTGGCCATTTTGGTTTATGTGAATTTCAGCATAATAAGTATTACCTTTTATACTAGTAATGACAACTTTTTCTACAACTCCGCCGAGTTTTTCGATAGCTGTTTTTAAAAGATCAGGAGTCATTGGCCTGGGTGGTTCTACTCCCTGAATGGGCATAACTATGTTGTGAGCTTCCAGCCCACCTATAACTATAGGGAGCACCATTTTTTCTTTCTCCTTGTCAACCAACAGGACTGTAAAATTCCCGCCAATGTCGACAGTTACAGTTTTGACCTTCATTTCAATCATATGATTCACCTCAGTAAAATGATGAGGTAAAAATTTTCCTCTAAATCTATTATAACAATAACACATATTGGTAGCAAATAAAAAGGCAACCTTGCGGTTTGCCTGGTGTCTCACTGACAACCTTTCTATATAGTGTAATAACCCGTATGGGACAATCATCATCTGCTCCGCTGTACAGCGGATTCCTACTTTTTGACACACAGTCAAACATTATGTTGCTGATAGTATTTTTGCTGAATCAATCCAACCCTTTACACATTCTTTTTATATATCTGTCTCATATCTTATTTATGTGCTCACCTTTTAATATTTTAGTTGTTCCAAATCTCCACCAGGCCTTCTTTTAGGTCAACATCGTTGATGATCTTGTCTTCAATTTCCCAACAGTCAAAAAACTATAAAAATCTTTTAAATCTAGCATTTTTTATTAACGATTAATTATTACAGGTATGGGGATAAAACCAGGCGTAATATGCCGACACTGGTATACAGAAGGTCAAATGATTTCATTAGTCGAGATTGTGTGTTAAAATAAAGTTAAAACAATGAATTAATTGTCGATTCAGAATCTAATATCGTGATTTCCAAGCAAACTAATATTTTGTTGAAAGGAGGCTTTTAATGTTTCAGGATCGGCAGGATGCGGCAATGCAATTGGCTGAAAAGTTAAAGACATATAAAAATGATCCGGCTAGCATAGTATTAGCCATCCCTAGAGGTGGTGTCATCATTGCCGATGTGGTGTGTGAACAGCTGAATCTTCCCATGGATATTGTGGTTACAAGAAAGCTGGGAGCCCCCTACAATGAAGAGCTGGCGATAGGTGCAGTAGATTCAAGGGGCGGTACGATTTTAAATCACAATATTATCTTCAGGCTCCGCGTACCCGAGGCATATATTGAAATAGAGGCTAAGCGTAAGGCTGAAGAGGCTAGAACTAGGCTGAAACAGTACAGGGGAACGGACGAGTATGAAAGTTTGTCGGACAAGAATGCTATTGTTGTTGATGATGGTATAGCCACCGGATATACCGTAATGTCGGCAATAAATTTTTTGAAAGGCCTAAAGCCAAAAAAGTTGATTTTAGCCACGCCCGTTATAGCGCCTGATACCAGGGTAAAGATGGAAAAAATAGTGGATGAGTTGATATGCGTAAAATCGGAAGATCCCTTTTATTCCGTTGGCCAGTTTTACTACAAGTTCTTTCAGGTAACTGATTCTGAAATCATGGATGTCTTGGCAAAAAGAAGATTCCCAAGGCAGTGACCATGTTCTGTCGTTTTTAAAATTAAAATTCGAAGATTAATAAAAAAGGGGCTCTTGCATTCTTTTGCAAAAGCCCCTTCTCCTTATATTTCTACAGATTCGCCGGGTTTTAGGATGATTACTTCCGTTTGGGTTCTTGCCTCCACCAGCTTTTTAAATTCCATGGGGTCCCTTTGTATGGCAGGGAAGGTGTTGTAGTGCATAGGTATCACCTTTTTGGGCTTGATCATTTCCACTGCCTTGGCTGCATCTTCAATTCCCATGGTGTAGATATCGCCTATGGGCAAGAGTGCTAAATCTATTTCTTCACTTTCAAGTAAACTCATGTCACCAAAAAGGGCCGTATCTCCTGCAAAGTATATTTTTTTGCCTATTAACTCTACTACAAAACCAGAGGCACTGCCCCCTGCCACTCCGCTGCTGTGGAAGGCCTGGAAAATCTTCACGCTGCCAAAATCCGCCGGAAGCCTTCCGCCCAAGTTGCCTGCCTGGACCTTTATTCCTTCCTTTTCAAAGATTTGCGCCACTTCAAAAACGGCATATACTGTAGCATCACTATTTTTGGCAATTTGTATTGCATCGCCTAGATGGTCAGAATGGGCGTGGGAGACAAAAATGTGCGTAACTTTTACTTCATCGGCCTTTTTTGCTGCCAGGGGATTTCCCGTTAAAAAGGGGTCAAAGAGGAGGGTGTAGCTCTCTTCCGTTATTAAAAAAGCTGCGTGACCCAAGAATTCAACCTTCATCAAAATCACCTCAACTTTTTGACTATTATATCAAAACAGCTGCCGTATTGACAAATTATCGGAAATTAGACCGGGAGCTTGAATATGCTATAATAAAGTAAAGTGATGGGTTAAAGTGAGGTTTTGCTTATGGGCTTTAGATTTAGAAAGAGCATAAAATTAGCTCCCGGTGTGAGGCTAAATCTAGGGAAAAAGAGCGCTAGTATCAGCTTTGGCACGAGGGGCTTGAGGCACACCATAAGCACTAGCGGCAGGAGGACCGTATCCATCGGCGTGCCGGGTACCGGTATCTATTACACAAAAAGCAGCAAAGTTGGCAGCAAGCTTGGCAGCAAATCTGCAGCCAGGGACGATAGTGCAGACCCCTATCAGGAAGTAGCAGAGTTTGAGGAGGCTCTTGAATACATAACATCCCTTCACGAAAAATGTGATTATGAGTACGACTGGGAAGCAATAGCAAAAGAGCCGCCCCCTTTTAAGGCGGGAGATAAGGGGCCAAATGAATTATCCGCTTTGGAGAAATTGGAAAGCTTTAAGCCTAGTATTTTAGGAAGAGTTTTTAAGTCTTTGGAAGCGAAGCGAAGGGCAGAACTCGAAGAAGAAGTTATAAAAGCCGTAGAAGAGGATAAGAAGCTGTATGAGGCCTGGGAAAAACAAAGGAGGCTAGCCGAATCGGTATTGAACCGCGATACAAGAGCCTACGGAACCCTGCTAAAAGACATAAAGTTTTGCAGTGAACTGGCAGGCCTTGTCAACTCCTTTAGCTTTCAAATCCCCGATGCAGACTCCATGATAATTGACTGTCATATCAACCTGGAAGATGTAATCCCAACTCACTATAAGACCCTGACTAAGACCGGCAGGCTCTCTATTAGAAAATATAGTAAGACTGACTACCATGCTATTTCGAAACTGTACCTAACAAGTCTCATGTGGCGCATTGCCAGAAATATATTGGGCCTTTTGCCGTTACAATCAGTGACTATAAACATCCTGACCTGCGTAGTAGATACCAGCTTGGGGCAGGTTATGAACATAACGACTTTATCGGTAAAAATAGACAAAAGCATCTTCGACAAATTGAACTTTGACTTGATTGACCCCTTTGATGCTTTAGTGAACTTTGAGCACAATGTGAGGTTTTTGAAGACAAAGGGCTTTCAAGCAGTAAAAAAATTAAACGATTAGACTAAAGGGTGGAAGTTATTGACATGTTACTTGGAGCTTTTATATCCATTTCAAAAGGCTATGAGCACGCTTTAAAAGAGGCACTTTCTATTGGGGCAAACACCATGCAGTTTTTCACTCGAAATCCCCGGGGCAGTGCTGCCAAAGCCTTAGATGCTGCTGACATAATGAAGATGAAAGCGCTTATAAAGGAAACAAGTTTTGGCCCCATAGTAGCCCACGCCCCTTACACATTAAATCTTGCCTCTGGGAAAAAAGAGGCAAGGGAATTTAGCATGAGGGTCTTGAGGGAGGATTTGGAGCGGATGGAAGTCGTAGGAGCTCTCTACATTGTGCTCCATCCCGGCAGCCACGTAGGTGCCGGCGTGGATAGGGGGATACGAAAAATAGCTTCCGCTTTAAAAGAATTTGCATGTGGTCGTGAAAAAGTGATGGTGCTTCTTGAAACAATGTCAGGTTCCGGCAGCGAAGTGGGATATACTTTCGAGCAATTGTATGAAATCATGGATTTGACAGGGAATCCCGATGCCTTTGGAGTGTGTTTTGACACCTGCCACGTCCTAGGAGCCGGATACGACATAGTTGAAAGCCTGGATGAGGTGCTTTTTGATTTTGATAAAATCTTGGGGCTTTCCAAGTTAAAGGTAGTCCATCTCAATGACAGCAAGTTTCCTTTGGGGAGTCGTAAGGACAGGCACGCAAGCCTGGGAGAGGGAGAGCTGGGACTAGATGCAATAAAAAGAATCATAACACATCCCAAATTACAGGACAAGCCTTTTCTGTTGGAGACTCCAGGTGGTATTGAAAATTACAAAAAGGAAATAAAGATGCTAAGGGCAGTTGCTGAAAATTAAAGCGGTTAAAGCTCTCAAAGATACGGGGAAAGGTCCTGAGGGTGAACCTTTAGAGACCTTTCCTTTTTATTATTGAATTGAATTATTTATTATCGTTTTTACCTATTAAACATATTGACAAATATTTGTCAATGTAGTATCATCTAACTAGGATTGTGAAAATAGTAACAAACATAAAATTATAAAAAGAAAAGAGGAGTTCAAATGGTAAAGATTCTTTTTGAAAGAGACCTTTGCCTTGGTTGCAAGACCTGCGAACTGGCCTGTGCGGCAGCTCATTCAAAGACGAAAAGTATAGCTGGCGCCATAAGGGAAAACAAGATTTCTCGAATCAGAATAAAAACCAAAGGCGGCAAATTGAAGTTGGAACAATGCATGCTCTGCAAAAATCCTCGCTGTATTAGTGTATGTCCGACAGGAGCCCTGTCAAAGGACGAGGAAAGCGGAATTATTCTAGTCGATGAGATGTCATGTACCGGCTGCGGCCTGTGCGAAGATGCATGTCCTTTTGGTGCTATAGAATTACATACATTTCCCACCATCTGCGACAGATGTGCCCATTCAGAAGAACCCCTGTGTGCCTTATCGTGTCCCACAAGAGCATTAAAAGTTAAGATAGTATAAAAAACATGAGGTGATTTTATGTCTGGAGACTTCAAGTGTCTGAGCTGTGATGCAGCAAACTACAAGTTAATGGAAAAGGCGAAAAATGAAAACATTGAGACCGTTTGGGATAGGGCTGAAGCCATGCAACCCCAGTGCGGCTTTGGAGAGATGGGATTGTGCTGTACCAATTGCTCCATGGGCCCCTGTCGCATAGTAAAGGTCAGCGAAGACGGTCCTAAGAAAGGCATTTGCGGTGCTGACGAAGACACCATAGCGGCCAGAAACCTTGCCAGGGCTATAGCAGCAGGATCAGCGGCCCACTCGGACCACGGTCGAGATATTGCCCATGCCCTGCACTATGCTGCGAAAAATCCCGAATCAGGTTACGAGGTAAAGAATTCCGAAAAACTCATTTCACTAGCCAAAGAATGGGGTATAGAAACTGAAAATTTGGATATAGAAGATATCGCAGCAAAGGTATCCGAAGTTGCCCTCCAGGAATTCGGCAAACCTTTCGGCCATCTTAGATTTACTGAGAGGGCAACAAAAGGCAGACTGGACATTTGGAACAAAATGAACGTGCTGCCTCGAGCTATAGATAGAGACATCGTCGAAGTTTTGCATTCAACACACATCGGCTGTGATGCCGATTATAGAAACATCATGACTGCGGCGACGAGAGCTGCACTAAGTGACGGATGGGGCGGTTCCATGATTGGAACGGAACTATCCGACATAATTTTCGGCGTTCCCGAGCCTCACGAAATCGAAGCAAACCTCGGAGTTCTCAAGGAAAATGAAGTAAACATAGTAATCCACGGCCACGAGCCAACACTGTCAGAGGCGATACTTGTTGCAGTAAATGACAAAGAATTAATAGAACTTGCCAAAAAACAGGACGCGGAAGGGATAAACCTGGTAGGCATGTGTTGCACGGGTAATGAAATCGCCATGCGCCATAATGTTCCCATGGCAGGCAACTTCTTCCAGCAGGAGTTAGCGATAGTAACAGGTGTCGTAGACGCCATGGTAGTCGATGTTCAGTGCATTATGCCCGCCTTGTCACAAGTGGCAAAATGCTATCATACAAAGCTCATTACAACTTCACCTAAAGCCAAAATTCCGGGCGCCATACACATGCAGTTTGACGAAGCAAAAGCAATAGAATCAGCCAAAAAAATCGTTCGGGAAGCAGTGCTCAATTTCAAAAACAGAACAGGAAATACCTTCATTCCGGAAGAAAAATCAAAAGGATTAGTAGGCTTTAGCAATGAATCAATCATAAGCGCCTTGGATGGTGTCACGAACAGCTTTGCACATCCTCAGGGAACCGTAAAACCGTTGGTAGATGCCATCAAATCCGGAGTACTGCGCGGAGCAGTAGCCATCGTAGGTTGTAACAATCACAAGGTTCCCCACGATAAAGGCCATGTAGAACTTGCTAAAGAATTAATCAAAAATGACGTATTAGTTGTTACCACCGGATGCGGTGCCTATGCCTGCATAAAAGCCGGCCTCATGACAAAAGAAGCCGCAAAACTGTGCGGCCAAGGCCTTGCCACCGTCTGCGAACTGGTGAAAATTCCACCGGTGCTGCACATGGGCTCTTGTGTTGACATAAGCAGAATACTACTCCTGCTTTCAGAAGTAGCAAAGTTCATGGATGTGGACATAGATGATTTACCCGTTGCCGGAGCGGCTCCCGAATGGATGTCAGAAAAAGCTTTATCTATCGGAACATATGTTGTGGCTTCAGGCGTATATACCATGTTAGGAGTAGCGCCCCAGGTGACCGGTTCTGAAAACTTAACCAAATTCCTCACCGAGGATGTAGAAGCTATCTATGGCGGAAAATTTGACATAGAATCAGACCCGAAAGAAGCCGCCAAAAAGATTATTGAGCATATTGAAACAAAACGAAAAGCCTTGGGAATTTAACAAGCCCCAGGATATTAAGGATGTGTTGCCCATGAAAATAGCCATTACCGGCAAAGGTGGCGTTGGCAAGACCACCTTTGCTGGAGTCCTTTCCAAAGTACTAGCAAAAGATGGATACAAAGTGCTTGCCGTTGATGCAGACCCCGATGCGAATCTTTCCATGGCCCTAGGCTTGCCTGGTGAAAAAATATCATCGATAACTCCACTCTCTGAAATAAAGGACTTAATAGCACAAAGAACAGAAGCCCGACCGGGAGTGACCGGCCAGATGTTCAAGTTGAACCCAAAGGTCGACGACATACCTGAAAAGTACTGTGTCGAACACGACGGAGTAAAACTTTTGGTCATGGGCACGGTTAAAGCAGGAGGTTCAGGCTGTATATGCCCCGAGCACGCCTTTTTGCGAGCACTGACCCAGCACCTGCTATTAGATTCACAGGAAGCTTTAATAATGGATATGGAAGCGGGAATCGAGCATCTGGGAAGAGCCACTGCAGGCTGTGTCGATGCTTTCATTGTAGTTGTAGAACCCGGCCAAAGAAGCATCCAGACCCTGAAAACTATAAAAAAGTTGGCTGGAGACCTTGGAATCACGAAAATTTTTGCTGTAGGAAATAAGATCAGGAATCAAGAGGAAAGGGAGTTTTTAATCAAAGCCTGTGAAGATGTTGAGCTTTTAGGTTTTCTCTCCTATGATCCGGAACTAATAGAAGCTGATAGGCAAGGCCAGACTCCTTTTAAAAGATGTATACTTTATACTCAACAGGTGGAAGCAATTAAGGACAATATACTGAAGTTGTTGGACAATTGATTTTGGCACAAAGCTCTGGACAGAAGAATGGCAAATCAGCTCCTTAGAAATCCACCCTCATCTTCTATCAGAGCTACTTTTAAAAAACAGCAAATATATTCAAGGGAGGAAGAAAAATGGCTTTTAAGAGCGACATTGAAATTGCCCAAGAAGCTAAATTAGAGCACATCAAGGATGTAGCCGCTAAAATTGGCCTAACTGAAGACGACCTGGAATACTACGGCAGATACAAGGCCAAAATCGACTACAACCTGCTAGAGCGGTACAAGGACAAGCAAGATGCCAAGCTCATATTGACGACGGCTATCAATCCTACACCTGCCGGAGAAGGCAAAACCACCACTACCGTCGGCTTAGGCGATGCATTAAGAAAGCTTGGTAAAAATGCCATGATTGCCCTTAGAGAACCTTCGCTTGGCCCCGTCTTTGGAGTAAAAGGCGGCGCAGCAGGGGGCGGCTATGCCCAGGTAGTTCCCATGGAAGACATAAACCTTCATTTTACGGGGGATTTCCATGCTATAGGTGCAGCCAACAATCTCTTGGCGGCCATGGTTGACAACCACATTTACCAGGGAAATGAGCTAAACATCGATCCCCGCCGCATTACCTGGAAGAGATGTGTGGACATGAATGACCGCCAGCTGAGGTTCGTGGTAGACGGCCTTGGCGGAAAAGCCAACGGAGTGCCCAGGGAAGACGGGTATGACATAACTGTAGCTTCGGAAATAATGGCAGTATTTTGCCTGGCCAGCGATATTGAAGACTTGAAAAATCGCCTTGCACGAATAATCGTAGGTTATACGTATGACGGCAAACCCGTTACAGCAGGGCAATTGAAAGCCCATGGCGCTATGGCGGCACTGCTTAAAGACGCCTTCAAGCCTAACCTGGTGCAGACCCTAGAGGGAACGCCGGCATTCGTACACGGAGGGCCTTTTGCCAATATCGCTCACGGCTGCAACAGCATCATCGCCACAAAAATGGCCATGAAGCTGGCGGATTACGTAGTGACGGAAGCAGGTTTTGGTGCAGACTTAGGTGCTGAAAAATTTTTGGATATAAAATGTCGCATGGCAGACCTGAAACCGGATGCAGTTGTGATAGTTGCAACTATTCGCGCATTGAAATATAATGGAGGAGTCAGTAAAGAAAATCTAAATGAGGAAAACCTGGATGCACTAAAGAAGGGATTACCAAACCTATTGAAACACGTGGAGAACGTAACGGAAAAATTCGGCATTCCGGCAGTTGTAGCCATTAACCAGTTCCCGACTGATACCGAGAAAGAACTTGCCCTTGTTCAGGAAGAGTGCAAGCGCTTAGGCGTAAATGCCGTGCTGTCCGAAGTTTGGGCAAAGGGCGGCGAAGGTGGCCTTGAGCTTGCAAAAGAAGTCGTGAGAATCATCGAAGAAGGCAAAAACAACTATAGGCCCATCTACGACTTGGACATGGGTTTGAAAGATAAAATAATTACCATTGCCAAGGAAATATACGGCGCAGACGGAGTAGAATTTGCGCCCGCAGCATTGAAAGAAATAAAAACCTTGGAAGAATTGGGATTCAGGAATGTGCCCATCTGCGTTGCAAAAACCCAGTATTCATTGACCGATGACCCCAAACTGTTGGGTCGACCCACCGGCTTTAAGATAAATGTAAGAAATGTGAGAATATCCGCCGGTGCCGGCTTTGCCGTAGTGCTTACCGGTGATATTATGACAATGCCCGGCCTTCCAAAACGCCCGGCAGCAGAAAACATTGATGTAGATGCAAACGGAAGAATAACAGGACTATTTTAGAAATTAAAGTTCCAACAAAAGGTCGTCATGTAATTCCGCTCATGGGTTTACATGACGACCAAAAACAGATATTATTATATTATAGATTGTCTAGACATGTATATAATTATGAGAAAGACCTAACAATCACTATCGGTAAAAATGTTCAAATTGATCTTTATTCGGCAAATCAAAACAGACTTAAAGGTGGTCTTCCCGTGGAACATCTAAAACTTTTCATTGCAGCCAGCAAAGACACACCGGACCTGCCAGGCTTCTTTCAGGTCAAATACGGAGGAGAATTCGCTGCCCGAAAGTTCTTACCCCATCTTACAAACTTTAAATACAATCCCCACTTGTGCACTAAATCCTGCTTTGAATTCAGGCAAAGATTCCCGCTGGATTATACGGAATATTTAGCAGGCATCATGCTTTTTCCCTCTGTCCTCCCTGAACTTATTGATGATGCCGAATCATATGTAAAGGAACCTATCCCAACTCATGATGTGTTCGTAGCCGTAGGTGTGCATCCGGACATACTCATTGAACTCATAAAGCGAGTTTCGGATGCCGGCTGCAAAGCGGTGGTAGTTCCTCGGGAAGACCCGGCTTGGCTGACTACATCCCTGGTTGATAAATTAAAGGGCCTGTGTGAAGAAAAAGGACTAGAATATGCTTTCCCTCGGCCATTCTGTTCACTTTCGAAAGGAAAGTTTGAATATATAAACAATTTCATAGATCAATTCAAGATAGGAAAACCGCAATACAGGCTTGTAACCGATAACAAGGGGAATGTAAGAGATGTAGATGTTAAATGTTCATCTCCCTGCGGAGCTACCTATCATGTAGCTTCGGGGCTCATAGGGTTAAATAAGGAAGACATAGTCGATACGGCCAACAAGTTGTGGCATACCTATCCTTGCCTTTCTAGCAGTCAAATGGACCCTGATATAAACGACTCGCCTATGCACTTAGCGGCATACATCAACTTATATGCGGCAAGGGATGCTCAAAAAAACTCTGAGGAGGGAAGCCAGTGTTAATCGAAAAAAGCTGTAAGGATTTTGTAGAGGTCTTGGCCTCTAAGGAACCGGTCCCCGGAGGAGGAGGCGCTGCGGCCTTAGTTGGTGCCATAGGCATGGCCTTAGGCAACATGGTAGGCAACTTAACTGTTGGTAAAAAGAAGTATAAAGACGTGGAAGCAGAAGTCTATGAGATCATGGAAAAGGCGACAAAGTTACAGCAAGATTTACTGTCAATGGTAGACGGCGATGCCGAGGTTTTTGGCGAAGTGGCCAAGGTATACCGCATGCCAAAGAATACGGATGAAGAAAAAGCTGCTCGGGAAGAGGCTATGGAAAAGGCGTTAAAACATGCCTGCAGCGTGCCCATGGACATTATCAAAGCGGCCTTGGAAGCTATTAAGCTTCAGGCACGGCTTGGAGAAATAGGTTCCATCATGGCTTTAAGTGACGTGGGCGTGGGAGTGCTGTGTTTGAAAGCTGCCTTAATTAGCGGAAAGCTGAATGTAATAATAAATTTGAACGGAATCAAAGATGAGAGCTTTGTCTCAAAGGTCAGCGAGGAAATGGATGCCTTGGTGGAAGAGGGCATCAAGATTGTCGATGAAACTTACGCAAAAGTTGAAGAACGGCTTAAAAATTAAGGGGGTTTGGCAAATGACTAAAATACTCAGCGGCAAAGAAGTAGCGGCATCGTTAAAGGAAAAGCTTGTGGCCGAAGTTGAAAAGCTCAAGGAATCAGGCAAGGCTCCCAGCCTTTGCATAGTGATGGCAGGAGATCGGCCCGATTCAGCATCGTACATCAAAGGTGCCGTTAAGCGGTGCACCGATATCGGCATAGACTGTCATGTGGAAAAACTTCCTGAAGAAATCAGTCAGGATGAGTTTTTGGAAGTCCTTGACAGGTTGAACAATGATTCAAAGATACACGGTATTATCATTATGAGGCCGCTTCCGGAGCAGATTTCGGAAGATGTTGTCAAGTATAAAATAGCTCCTGAAAAGGACGTGGACTGCTTTAATCCCATCAATGTCAGTAAAGTGATGAGCGGCGACAGCGATGGGTTTCCTCCATGTACACCTCAAGCGGTAATTGAGATTTTAGACCATTACGGAATCGAAATCAAGGGTAAAAGGGCAGTGGTTATTGGAAGGAGCATGGTTGTAGGCAGGCCTTTGGCGATGATGCTACTCAAGCGCCATGCTACCGTGACAGTATGCCACACCAGGACCAAAGACCTGGCCGGTGAAGCCAAGAGAGCCGAGATACTCATTGCAGCGGCAGGAAAGGCTCGAATGGTTACAAGGGATATGCTTAGCGAAGGGGCAGTTGTAATAGACGTTGGAATTAACTTTGATGAAAATGGGAAGCTCTGCGGCGATGTGGACTTTGACGATGTAAGTGAAATCGCGGGCCAGATTACTCCCGTCCCCGGAGGTGTTGGTTCTGTAACATCCACGGTACTTGCCAAGCACGTAGTCGAAGCATTTAAACAACAAGAGGGGCTATAGGAGGAAAATTTTATGATTATATCCAAACAAAAACCTTTTGAGGAAATACTAAATTTTTTGAAGGGTAAAGATAAAATTTTCATAACGGGTTGCAGCTTGTGTGCCACATCCTGTATGACAGGTGGCCAGCAGCAGATCGATGAAATGAAAAACAAGCTTGAAGAACACGGCAAAACCGTAACCGGAACCACAGTTTTAGACCCGTCCTGTCACAGATTGCAGGTTAGAGCAACTCTCAAAAAACAAAAGGTCGAACTAGCAAGTGCCGATGCGGTTTTATGCATGGCCTGCGGAGACGGTGCCCAGACGGTGGCAGCTTTTGCGAAAATCCCGGTATACCCTGCCAATGACACCCTGTTCATAGGTGAAGTAGAGAGAATAGGCCATTTTCACGAGGCTTGCAAAGCCTGCGGCCAGTGCGAACTTGGATGGACTGCCGGCATTTGCCCCATAACAAAGTGCGCCAAGAGCTTGCTAAATGGCCCATGCGGTGGAGCAACAAACGGCAAATGCGAGGTGGATCCAGACAATGACTGTGCATGGGTTTTAATATACAACCGACTGAAAGAACAAGATATGCTTGACACACTGCTGGAGATAAAGGGCCCCAAGGATTACAGCAAGGCGGCACATCCCAGAAAGTATGTCGTCGGTAGATAGGAGGAAGGTCGGATGAATCTGAAGGAAAAATTGGCAAGAGGAGACTTTGTTATCACTGCTGAAATGGCTCCACCAAAAGGCATTGACTTTGGCCACATTAGGGAGTGTGCCAGGGCGGTCAAGGGAAGGGTAGATGGAGTAAATGTCACGGATTTTCAAAGTGCCGTAGTGAGGGCTTCTTCCCTGGGAGGAGCAAAAATGCTGCTGGATGAGGGCCTGGAACCGATTATGCAGATTACCGGCAGGGACAGAAACCGCATAGCTATTCAGGGCGAGCTGCTTTCAGCGGCAGCTTTGGGCATCAAAAATGTATTGGCACTGACCGGAGACCATCCCAGCATAGGGGACCATCCGGATGCCCGCGGAGTATTTGACATGGATTCGGTAAATATTCTTCAAGCGGCAACAAAACTTATGGAGGGACAGGATTTAAACGGCAATGAGCTTTCAGGGACACCCGAGTACTTCTTGGGAGCCAGTGTGACACCTTTATACGATCCCTTAGAGCTGCAGATAATTAAGATGAAGAAAAAAATACAGGCGGGTGCGAAGTTTTTCCAAACCCAGGCTGTTTATGATATAGATGTCATTAGGAGTTTCATGGACGAAATAAAGGATCTAAACACCAAAGTGCTGGTAGGAGTCATACCGCTAAAATCTGCCGGTATGGCAAAATATATGAACAACAACGTTCCGGGTATCCAGGTGCCTGATGAGATAATTGAGAGAATGAGAAAAGCTGAAGACAAGACAAAAGAAGGGCTAAATATCGCAGCTGAATTTATCGAACAAATAAAAGAAGAGAAAATATGCGACGGAGTCCACATCATGGCCATTGGGGCAGAGGAAAATGTCCCCACACTTCTTGACATGTGTGGATTCTAGATGACAGGAGGCTTGGTGGTGACTAAAAGAATAGCAATATTAGGTGCTGGCCCCGGTGGATACGTGGGGGCCATCAAAGCGGCAAAAATGGGAGCTCAGGTTACACTAATTGAAAAGGACACGGTAGGAGGGACCTGTCTTAATAGGGGCTGTATTCCAACAAAGGCGCTCCTTGCATCAAGCGATGTTTTGACAAAGATAAGACAGGCCAAGGATTTTGGAATTTTAGTAGATGGTGATATCAGGCCCGACATCGATTTCATAATGGACCGGAAGGATAAAGTAGTGGAGCGCTTGGTCCAGGGCATAGAGTTTTTGCTCGACAAAAACAATGTCAGGCTTGTCAAAGGCACAGGCAAAATAACAGACAGGAATAAAGTTGAAGTGACTAAAGAAGATGGCAGCAAAGAGGACGTTGAAGCGGATGCCATAATTATTGCCACCGGCTCATCACCTGCCCAAATTCCCATCTTCCCCTATGATGGCGAAAGGGTTATTACAAGTGATGAAGCGCTAAATTTGAGGCAGATTCCAAAGAGCATGATCATTGTTGGAGCCGGGGTTATCGGATGCGAATTTGCAATGTTTTTCAACAACCTGGGCACTTCCATTACCATAGTGGAAATGATGGATCATGCCCTGCCCCTGGAAGATAAGGAAATCGGCAGTGAAATGGCAAAAGCGATGAAGCGCAAGAAGATAAAGCTAATGCTGAAGACCAAGATTGAAAGTGCCGAAAAAACCGATACCGGCGTTAAGGCTATTCTCGATAACGGGAAAGAAATCGAGGCAGATATAATGCTGGTTGCTATCGGCCGCAAGGCCAATATTGCCGATATAGGCCTTGAGCAGTTGGGAGTTGCCACTGATAGAGGCAGGATACTTGTCGATGAATATATGGAGACAAATGTGAAAGGAATTTACGCAATCGGAGATGTGGTGCCAGGAGCACAACTTGCCCACCTAGCCTCAGCCGAGGCAGAATGCGCTGTGGAAAATATCATGGGAAACAATATCCAAATGGATTACTCTGCGGTCCCTAGAGGAGTGTTTACAGACCCCGAGGTATCGGGAGTGGGGCTTACTGAAGAAGAAGCAGTTGCCAAGGGTTACAGCATTAAAAAAGGAGATTTTGCCTTTAGAGGTCTCGGAAAAGCCCAGGCAATGGGAGAGTTTTTCGGCAAGGTTAAAGTCATCGTCGATGAGCAAACAGACAAATTACTGGGAGCTTCAATCATCGGGCCCAATGCGACGGATATCATCCACGAACTTGCAGTAGGCGTAAGATATGGACTTACAGCAGAGCAGCTCGGCAGAGTCATTCACTCACATCCCACATTAAGCGAAGCGGTAATGGAAGCCCTTCAAGATGTAAACGGCAAATCAGCCCATAAAGTATAAGGAGATGATAGTATGGCTTACACTGTAGCCGTTGCCGGAAAAGGCGGAACCGGCAAAACCACCCTGGCAGGTTTTTTAATCGATTACCTGGTAGAAAAAAGTTTAACACCGGTCCTGGCGGTTGACGCAGACCCCAATGCCAATTTAAATGAAGTCTTAGGTGAAGACATCGAGATAACCTTGGCAGATATCAGAGAAGATGTGAGCATAAAGAATCGCGACGGGAATTTGCCGGGTGGCATGAGCAAAACTGACTATATTAATTACAAACTCCAGCAGGCCATAATTGAAGGCAAGGGATTTGACTTATTGGTCATGGGGAGGCCGGAAGGAGAAGGTTGCTACTGCTTTGCCAACGGCATTTTGAGAGAAGCAACCGACAGGCTCTCAGACAACTACAAAGTATTAGTCATCGACAATGAAGCAGGCCTTGAGCACCTGAGCCGGCGAACCACCAAGAACGTGGACATAATGTTTGCAGTGAGCGAATGCTCCAAGCGTGGAATCCAGGCGGCGGCTAGAGTGAAGCAGCTCATCGAAGAATTAAAGCTAGATGTGAAGGAACTTTACCTCATAGTAAACCGGGTCCCTGACGAAGGGCTGTCCGATGACATAAAGGCAGCTATAGAAGGCTACGGCTTAAAATTAGCCGGCACTGTTCCCCTTGACGCGAAAGTCTTCGAGTATGACAACAAGGGCATACCCCTTGTCAAGCTGCCCAAAGACTCCGTGGCAGTAAATGCCGCAAGGCAAATTTTTGACGAGGTGTTAATTTCCCATATAAAGGCTTAAAGCCCATATGTCAATAAATAATTGGAGGAGATACTATGGCTTATAAAATGCCAACACAAAAGTATTCTGGCAAAATCAATGAAGTTACAATTGGAACCGACCTAAAAATAGGCGGCGAATCGGTCCTTCCCTTTTACAGCTTTGACGGCGATATCGGAAACAAACCGGCCATCGGCATGGAAATATGGGATGTATATCCAGAATCCTGGCCTGAAGCTGTGCTAAACATTTTCAAAGATGTGGTCGATGACCCGGTAAAATGGGCCAAGTTTTGCATAGAAAACTACAATCCCGATTTTATATGCCTGAAGTTTGAAGGTGCAAATCCTGACGGCCTTGATAGGTCACCGGAAGAATGCGCCGAGGTTGCGAAAAATGTAGCCGACAATGTCAATGTACCCCTGGTTATTGCGGGCTGTCAAAACAGCGAAAAGACCGCCAAAGTCTTTACAAAAGTCGCTGAAGCATTGGCCAATAAAAACTTCGTATTCCTGTCTGCTGTAGAATCCAATTATAAAGAAGTGGGAGCGGCGGTTGGCCTTGCCTATGGCAACATAGTCGCTGCCGAATCCTCCGTCGACCTAAACCTTGCAAAGCAGCTAAACATACTAATCACCCAGCTTGGCATCCAGCCGGATAGAATGGTCATGGATCCCGGATGTTCGGCGGTGGGATATGGCTTTGAGTACGTAGTTACCACTATGGACAGGATAAGACTCGCAGCTCTCCAGCAAAATGACAGCACCCTGCAGGTGCCAATGATTTTACCCGTATCCTTTGAAAGCTGGAAGGTAAAGGAATCTATCGCCACGGAAGACGATGCGCCCGAATGGGGCAGCCAGGAAGACAGGGGCGTCGGCATGGAGATTTCCACTGCAGTTGGAGTTCTCGCAGCCGGTGCCAATGCGGTAATTCTCAGGCATCCCCGTTCAGTTGAAGTAGTTCGCAATTTTGTAAACCAGATGACCGAATAAGTAAAGGAGAGATGAATTATGGCCCTCAATGGCATGCAAATATATAAATTACTGCCAAAGAAAAACTGTAAAGAGTGCGGATTCCCCACCTGCCTGGCCTTTGCCATGAAACTGGCACAGGGGAACGTGGAGGCGGAAAAGTGCCCTTACATGTCGGATGAAGCCAAGGCACAGCTTGCTGAAGCCACAGCACCTCCCATGAGAACCGTAAAATTCGGTGCAAAAGATTTCGAATATGCTCTTGGCGGAGAGACGGTGCTTTTCAGGCATGAAAAAACCTTTGTCAACCGCCCCAGATTTGCGGTAATGTTTTCAGACACAATGAGCCCTGAAGAAGTTGATAAAAAGATCAATAACATCAATGCCGTAGACTATAACAGGATCAACGAAGAAATGTACGTGGAAATAGCTGCATTCAGGTGCGAGAGCCAGGACAAAGATGCATTTATCGGCCTCATTAAAAAAGTCATGGAAAATTGTCCCAAGGTAGTACCCATGATCATCACTGAAAATGCAGAGATTGCAGCCGCAGCAGTAAATGAGTGTGCAGATAGAGGTCCCATACTCTATGGTGCCAATGGGGAAAACTACGAGGCGATGGTAAACTTGGCAAAGGATAAGAAGCTGCTGCTCGGAGTTACCGCATCAGGTAAAGAAAGCTTGTATGAACTGGTAGAGAAGATTCAAAATACCGGCTATAGGGAATTGTTGCTGGATGCAGGCAGCCGCAACTTGAAAAATGCCTTTGATGATATGGTAAACATAAGAAGGACTGCCCTTTTGTCCGGCGACAGGACCTTCGGATATCCCACAGTTGCCTTTGTCTGCGATATGGCAGAAGATAAGATGATGCAGCTGGCCTGCGCGACACTCTTTGTTCAAAAATATGCGTCTATAATCGTCTTAAGCGATATCGATTACTCAATGGCATTGCCACTGTTCGCTCACAGGCAAAACATCTTTACAGATCCTCAAAGACCGATGCGGATAGAACAGGGCATATACAAGATAGGTGACGCCAATGAAGAATCACCGCTTCTTGTTACTGTTGACTTTGCATTGACCTATTTCATAGTTTCGGGAGAAGTTGAAAGGTCGAAGGTGCCTTCTTGGGTCTTGATACCCGATGCAGGTGGATACTCGGTGCTTACTGCTTGGGCTGCCGGCAAGTTTAACGGCAAATCAATAGCTAATGCGGTAAAAGAATTTGAAGTAGAAAACAAACTAAAGACCAGAGAACTTATAATCCCCGGCAAAGTAGCCGTGCTCAAAGCCGATATAGAAGATGAGCTGCCGGGCTGGAAAGTTGTGGTTGGCACCGAAGAAGCTGCCACCTTACCTAATTTCTTGAAGAACTATCGACAGGCCGTATCTTAAATAGTACCTTTACGTTGTGTGGAAAGATTGTCCGGTGAAGATATGGGCAGGAATTTCTTTCAAGCAAGTACCTTGTTGTGTACGAGAGCCAAGGTCTTGCATTGGGAATGGTGCCCTTATCTTTACCGGGTCGGGAAAAACAGAACAATTTAGGAGGAAGGCAAATGGCAAGATTTTTAACTATCGGTGAGAGAATTCACGTTATTTCACCAACTATCAGAAAAGCCCTTGAGGAGAGAAATCCGGAGCCCATTTTAAAGCGGGCCAAGGAACAGATTGACGCAGGTGCCAACTACCTGGATGTAAACATCGGGCCAGCAGACAGGGACGGAGAAGAACTCATGCCCTGGGTAGTGAAGATTTTGCAGGATGAGTTTCCGGAAACACCCCTGTGCCTTGATACTGCCAACATGAAAGCCCTGGAAGCCGGGATCAAAGTTTACGATCGCACAGCAGGCAAACCCATAATCAACTCTGCCGATGCAGGTCCGAGGCTGGACATGGTAAATTTAGCCGCTGAATACGATGCCATAGTCATCGGCCTTTGCGCCAAAGAGGGCATACCTAGAGATAATGACGAGAGAATCATGTACTGCACTGAAATTTTAGAGCGGGCCATGGAAGCAGGTCTTGATCAGGAAAATATTCTCTTTGACCCCCTCTTTGTCGTAGTTAAGGGTATGCAGGACAAACAGCAAGAAGTGCTGGAAGCTGTCAGGCAGATTTCGGAAATGGGTCTTAAAACCACTGGTGGCCTCAGCAATGTTTCCAACGGTTGCCCCAAAGAAATTAGAGGTTTGATTGAAGCCACTTTCTGTGCCATGGCCATCCAGTGTGGTCTAACTTCTGCTATAATCAATCCATTAGATAAGCTAGTAATGGATGTAATAAAGACAGCCGATTTGATAAAAGAAAGATACTTATATGCCGATTCGTACCTTGAATTGTAATTAGCTTGAAAGCTAAAAATAAATGTCCTTGGAGGGATATGTATGACATTGTTTGACATTATTTTCACGGGTTCCGAGCAAGCCCTAGCTGCCGCTAAATCCTTGGTGGAAGATACTATCAAGGAATACGGCGAAGAAGAAAAAGTTGTTTTCCCAAATACGGCTTATAGCCTTCCCGTTATCTACGCAGCTACCGGACAGAAAATCGGGACCTTGGCAGAGTTGAAAGGGGCTTTGGGAATAATTGAAAGCCTCATAGTCAAGGAACAAAATCTCGAAAAGGCCTTGAACGCGGGTCTTGCAACAGCAGTAGCAGCAGAAGTTATAGAGGTCTGCAAATACGTGGGAGGAAAAACCCCATATGAGGACCCATGCGTAGGTTTTATCCCGGATACTGTGATCCGTTCAATGGGTGTGCCCCTGGTAACCGGCGATATTCCCGGTGTAGCTGTTGTGATCGGTGAAGCACCTACTGCAGAAGAGGCAGCAAAGATTATCAAGGATTATCAATCCAAGGGTATCCTGGTGACCTTGGTTGGCAAGGTTATCGACCAGGCCATCGAAGCAGGTGTTAAGATAGGCCTTGACTTTAGAGTAGTTCCCCTGGGATACGACGTGACTTCGGTAATCCACATTGTATCATTTGCAATAAGAGCAGCCCTTATTTTCGGAAATGTAACGCCCGGAGATTTAGCGGAGCTGTTAAAATACACCAAGGAAAGGGTTCCTGCCTTCGTGAATGCATTGGGACCCCTAAGCGAACTTGTGGTGTCAGCAGGAGCCGGTGCTATTGCCTTGGGCTTCCCCGTACTTACTGACCAGGATGTACAGGAAGTTCCCATGAACCTGATCGTTCAAAAGGATTATGACAAATTGGTTCAATCATCCCTTGAGGCTCGCGGCATTAAGATAAAAGTTACCGAGATTCCAATTCCCGTGGGATTTGCACCTGCTTTCGAAGGTGAAAGGGTGCGCAAGGACGATATGTTTGCAGAATTTGGTGGCGGCCGTACAACAGCATGGGAATTAGTCAAAATGCGTGAAATGTCGGAAGTAGAAGATCATAAGATTGAACTCATCGGTCCTGACGTAGATACACTTGGACCCGAAGGTGGCAAACTGCCCCTGGCCGTACTAGTTGAGGTAGCGGGTAAGAACATGCAGGAAGACTTTGAACCGGTAATGGAACGCAGAATCCACTACTTCATGAACTATATCGAAGGTGTTATGCATATCGGCCAGAGAGATATCGCCTGGGTGAGAATCAGCAAATCCTCCTATGAAGCAGGATTTAGGCTGAAACATATCGGTGAAGTTATGTATGCCAAGATGTTAGATGAGTTTGGCAGCATCGTTGATAAGGTGCAAGTCACAATTATCACTGACAAAGAAAAGGTAGAAGAATTGCTCAATGAAGTCGCACGCCCAAGGTACAACGCACGAGATGCAAGACTTGCTGGCCTTACAGACGAAAGTGTGGATACTTTCTACTCCTGCCTGCTGTGTCAATCCTTTGCACCCGCTCACGTGTGTATCGTAACACCGGAGCGCTTGGGCCTTTGCGGTGCTGTAAGCTGGCTTGACGCAAAAGCTACACACGAACTAGATCCCACAGGACCTTGTCAGCCCATAGTTAAAGGCGAATGCCTTGATGAAAGAAAAGGTCATTGGGCATCTGTAGACAAGGCAGTAACGGAACAGTCCAATGGTGCTACAACATCGGTAAACATTTATACCATTATGGAAGATCCCATGACTTCCTGCGGCTGTTTCGAATGCATCTGTGGAATCATGCCGGAAGCTAATGGCGTAATTATCGTCAACCGTGAATACCATGGCATGACACCTCTCGGAATGACCTTTGGCGAATTGGCTTCAACCACCGGTGGCGGAGTTCAGACACCTGGATTTATGGGCCACGGAAGACAATTTATCACCAGCAAAAAGTTCTTATATGCTGATGGTGGCTTGCAGCGGGTAGTCTGGATGCCTAAAGAATTAAAAGAAGCTCTTAAAGAAAAATTGATAGAGAGAGGCAAAGAAATAGGAATCGAAAACTTCTATGAAATGATTGCAGATGAAAGTGTTGGAACGGACCCGGATACAGTTGTGGAATTCTTGACCAATGTGGGTCATCCTGCACTAACCATGGATCCAATGTTCTAAAAAAGGGAAGGAGTTTTCATATGGAATTTCCAGGAGATTTGAAATATCATCAAGAGCATACATGGGCGAAAGTTGAAGGCGATGTTGCTACAGTCGGAATAACTGACTATGCCCAAGACCAGCTGGGCGAAGTTTTGTTTGTGGATTTGCCTGAAGTTGGCGATACAGTCACTCAGGGTGAGCCCTTTGGCAGCATAGAATCGGCTAAAGTTGCCTCAGACCTTTACGCACCCATTAGCGGAGAGATTATCGAAGTAAATGAAGCACTCGATGATGAGCCTGAGCTGGTAAACAGTTCACCTTATGAAGACGGTTGGATAATTAAGGTGAAAGTAAGCGATCCTGCTGAAGAGGCAAATCTCCTTTCTAGCAGTGACTACGAAAAAACCCTGGAATAATAGTCCCTACAAGCCACTTTTAACAAGTGGCTTGTAGTATTAATAAAATGGGAGCTTTAAATTGTATATTTCGAAGAAACAGATAGGGTGATAACCAATATGGATAAATGTATAGTTACCTTTTTGCCCATAGGTAAGGCTGTTGAGGTTGCCAAGGGCACCAATTTAATGGAAGCGGCACGAAAGGCCGGTGTATTTCTTGACGCCCCTTGCGGAGGCAAAGGCCATTGTGGCAAATGCCGGGTAACGGTCAAATCGGGCCAACACAAGCATGAATACACTCCCATTCTCACGGAAGACGAAATCCAGCAAGGCACGAGGCTTGCCTGTCTTACCTGGGTCCAAGAAGACATGACCGTTAAGCTTATGGAAGTGGATGTTGTCAACGACATAATGGTGGAAAATATAACGTCTAGAGCAAGCACAAAATTAGTCAACAGGGCTATTGATATTCTAAAGGATTCAGGTATTAAAGTTGGAACTAGTTTTAAGATTGTCCCTGTCAAGCTCCCCGAGCCTACAATAGATGACAATATCCCCGACCTGGAAAGGGTACAGCGAGAGCTGAAAAGCGTTTTGGGATGTACAATGGTAAATTGGACCATAGATGCACTGAGAAAGCTGCCTGTGCTGTTAAGGGATTCCGATTACGGAATAACCCTGACACTTTTGAAAAATGGAGGCGGATACGATGTCATTAATGTGTCTGCCGAAAGCAAGACCTCTTCTTATGGACTTTGTGTTGATGTAGGCACAACTACTGTGGCAGCCTGCTTGGTGGATATTGAGACCGGAGAAATAAAATCATCTGCCAACAGCGGTAACCTTCAGATGCAGTACGGTGGCGACATAATTAACCGCATTATCTATTCCACGAAGGAAAATGGACTGGAGAAACTCAACCATGCCATAGTTGAAGGCACCGTAAATCAGCTGCTCAGGGAAATGATAAAAGAGCTTGAAATTACACAAGACGAAATAGTTTTCTCGGTCTTTGCAGGTAATACAACCATGGCCCATCTGCTGCTGAGGGTTTATGCGGAAAATATCCGGCTGGAACCTTATATACCGGCATTTAGAAACGCACCTGCATTGAAGGCTGGCGACATTTCACTTGGTATAAACAAAAATGCCCCGGTATTTATTCTCCCCAATGTGGCAAGCTATGTGGGCGGCGATATAGTTGCGGGAGTTTTGGCATCGGGTCTGTGGAACGGTGACGAGACCGTGCTCTTTATAGATTTGGGCACCAACGGAGAAATAGTGCTGGGAAATAAGGAATGGATGTTGACCTGTGCTTGTTCGGCAGGACCGGCCTTTGAGGGCGGCGAAATCAGCTGCGGCATGAGGGCAGCCAGCGGTGCCATTGATGAGGTAAGAATTGATAGGCAAAATTTAAGACCCGTTGTCAGGGTCATCGGAGACACAAAACCCAAAGGCATATGCGGCTCTGGAATAATTGACCTTATTGCCGAAATGTTTTTAAAGGGTATAATAGATATGAAGGGGAAAATAAATCAAAACATAAAATCTGACAGAATAAGGTACAACCAGCATTTCGGCTGTTTTGAATACGTAGTAGCCTTCGGCAGTGAAACCAAGGACGGTCTAGACATAACAATAAATGAGATTGATATCGACAATTTCCTCCGGGCCAAAGGTGCCGTCTATTCCGGTGCAAAAACCCTTCTGAACAACATAGGAATGGATGTTTCCGATATTGACAGGGTCATCATCGCTGGAGGCATAGGGCAAAACCTTGATATAAACAATTCAATTACTATCGGCCTGTTGCCCGATTTACCCCATGAAAAATTTGAGTTTATCGGCAACAGCTCCCTCACCGGGGCATATGCATGTCTTGTAAGTGACGATGCTCGGGAAAAGGTAAAGGAGATTGCCGACAGTATGACTTACATCGAACTGAGCGCAGACCCGGCTTACATGGAAGAATTTATTAGCGCCTGTTTTCTGCCTCATACGGATACCAGTCTATTCCCCAGCTTAAAAAAGGCGATGAATTTATAGGTTTTACAGCCACAAGTATTCAAGTTGCGATTATAACGACAGTACTAAGGAACCACACAATTAAGGGATGATTGTTTCTGTCATCTAGACGAAATTAGCTTTACACAGGGTGTTTATGTGATATCATAAAATAGAAGGAGGAGTATCATGAGCGAACACAATTGCTGCAGAGGATGCGGAGGCAGGGCAAGTAAGGAAAAAGATGTTGAGACCTTGAGAATACTTTTAGCCCACTGGATTGAGCATAACAACTCCCACGAACAGGGTTTCAGAGAATGGGCTGAGAAAGCAGAGAAAATTGGAAATGCCAAGGTATATGAAATGATTACAAAAGCAGCTGACTCCCTTAAAGCCGCCAGTGATTACTTGCTTGAAGCCAAAAAACACATATAAGTAAGGGAGGTGCTAGAATGTGTGAATCTAAGGTGTACATCCTGGAAGATGGCCAGGAAAAAAAGCTGATGGACAATGTAATCCACATAGAACCTCAAGATGGGAAATTGTTTATGTATGACCTATTAGGTGAACAGAAGATTGTAGATGCCGTGATTAAAGAAATTAAACTTCTTGAACATAAAATAATACTTGAGAGAGAGAAATCAAAATGAATATAGCAGTAGTAGACGGCATGGGAGGAGGCATCGGCAGTCAAATCATATCACTTTTGAGGCAGGATCTCCCCAGTGACATTAAAATCTATGCCCTGGGGACGAATTCAGCCGCAACCTCCAACATGATGAAGGAAAAGGCCAACAAGGGTGCTACCGGAGAGAGCGCTATAACTTTTGCCGTAAACAAGGTAGATGTCATAGTTGGTTCCCTGGGAATAATTATTCCCAACTCCATGTTGGGGGAGATAACTCCAAGCATTGCAACGGCCATAGCCTCCTGCAATGCCAAGAAGATTCTTATACCGATTATAGACACCGATGACATTACCCTCTTGGGGATAGAAAAGAAGCCATTGTTTTTGGCGATCAAAGATGCTATAGAAAAAATAAAAGAACTATTGTAGAACTTGTAAAAATCATCATGCCGCAATGCAGCGGCTTTTTTGTTTCAGGGAGAAAGGTAAAAAAGTACCAACTTTTTTTAAAAAAATCATTGACTTCATGCAACATGAAGTGTATAATATTAAGTGAATTAGAAATTGTGAAAAATCTCTTCAGAAAGGTGAAGAATCGTCTTGATAAAAACTATCGTATATATTATAGTAAGTTACCTGATAGGTTCCATCTCCTTTGCGTATTATATCTGCAGCAAATTTTACTCCATCGATATCCGCCAATACGGTAGTGGGAATCCCGGCTCCACCAATGTTCTTCGCGTGCTAGGAGCAAAGCCAGCCCTTATAGTTTTCGTGGCAGATTTGTTAAAAGGCCTAATAACGGTATCCATCGGCAGACTTATAGGTGGAGAAAACCTGGCCCTGCTTGCTGCCATTGCGGTAGTCGTAGGTCACGACTGGTCAATCTTTCTCAACTTCAAGGGAGGCAAGGGCATAGCCACTAGCTTAGGAGTTGTCATTGGCGTCTTTCCGAAAGTGGCTCCCATACTTATAATAGTTGGCATTTCAGTTATATTCATATCCCGCTACGTTTCGTTAGGTTCAATTACTACAGCAACTCTGTTACCTATACTTCTTATAATATTTAAATACCCGGCAAAACACATAATAGTTGGCCTAATTATAGGAGCGATAGCCGTATATCGCCACAGGGACAACATAGAGAGGCTGCTTGCTGGTAAGGAAAACAAATTAGGCCAAAAGGTAAAGAGATGACCAATTGGTAAAAAGTATCAAATAACTGCAAAAACGCATATCATATCTGATACTTTTTACCATGTCCGCAACCTGTAAATGCCCAATTAACTGCATTTGTCAATTTGGCACAGATTTTGCAATAATATAAAAGTGGATATTTACAAACACATAATGGGGTGTTTGCAGGTATTACTGTGTAATCTAGAGGTGATTCCTTGGATGATGTTTTGAATGATTTGATCATGTCACCAGTAATACCGGCAATACGAGATATCGAGAGAATCGACTTAGCTCTATCCAAGAAATCTCGATGCATATTTATTCTGACCGGCAATATACTGAATATTAAGGATGTTGTAAATCGAGCTAAAAGCGCAGGCAAAAGAGTTTTCCTACATGTCGATTTACTTGAAGGCATTAGCAAAAATGGTATGGGCATGAAATATATAGCCCAAGAGATTAAGCCGGATGGAATTCTTACAACTAGATCAAATCTCGTTAGTTGCGCAAAAGCTGAAGGCCTTTTCACCATCCAAAGAATATTCGTACTTGACAGTCTCGCCATTGATACCGCTACTAAGTCCGTAAAGCATGTAACCCCCAATGCTATTGAAATCCTACCGGCGGTAATACCGAAAGTTATCAGAAGGATTTGCCAAAGGGTTTCTTACCCGATAATCGCCGGAGGCCTTATCGAAGAGGAAAGTGAAGTGAAGGCGGCACTTCAAGAAGGTGCCATAGCCATCTCGGTGTCAAATGAAAATATATGGAACATACCTTTTGAGGACTTGGAGATGTGGAGAAAGTCCTTCCTGGGTAAATAAGTACACTACTATTGTGTTGTCTTTATTTGCCTTGGAAGGATTTTTAATTTGCCCAAAAAGGAGGGGGGTGTTCACAAAAGGGCTCTTGAGTTATTAATAGGTTACAACTTCTTAGGACCAAAATAACTTGGAGGTGACATTTTGTGAAAAACATCGGTTCTATTATTGGATTTGCTATTGCTGGTATATTCGTAATGTCAGTATGGGGGGCTTTTGCAGAGGCATACGGTATTTTTGGAGGCTGGTTTGCCGGGCTTGCGATTATTTCAATAATGTGGTTTATGAACCATTTCCTAGAACTTGTTGCTAACGAAGGCGCCTTTGTCGACATGGCAGCCGGTATTGCAGTGACGGGCACTCTTAGGGACGTATTTCTCAATGGTCCGCAAGCAGGAATCGACTCACTGCCTACATTAGCTTTTGTAGCTATTGGTGCTGTACTTGCCGGTGTAACAGCGGTTGCCATTGAAAAAATGTGGGCAGAAAGAGATGCCGCTGTTTCAGCAAAAGAAGACATTTCCGCGTAGGCTTATCATGAAAAAATAAGGGGGAGGTATATAAATGACATTTCCAAAGATTATAGCGACTATAGCTGGTGGTTTTATATTCCCATTTCTCATAAGACTATGCTGGGGAAAACTTGTTGAACATTTAGGACCTATTGGCGGTTGGATCGCTGCCGGGTTTATAGTCGGTACCACATGGACACTCAACCACGGAGTAGGTCTAATCTATCAATCCGGAGCAGCTTGGATTGACATGGCCTGGGCAGCATTTATTGGCTTGTTTGTAGCTTCAGCCCTATCCGGTGACGATGTAGGCAAAGGTTTAGGGACGGTTATTAATGCAATTCTTGGAGGAATTCTAGGCGGATTTATTCTCTACTGCTTGTATGTTTGATTGTCAGAAAAATATTAATATCCTTACTGACTGCAAAATAATATATAAAAGTTAATAGTAACAAAAGTGCCGCATTAGGAAATTTTGGTGCGGCCTAGGCCGCACCGCACACATAAATCTAAAATAATATTATAAAAACAAGGAGGAATGTTTAGTGGCTAAGTATGTAATGGCTTTAGACCAGGGGACAACCAGTTCAAGGGGGATCATCTTTGATGAGAACGGAACCATTAAGGGTGTAACCAACCGCGAATTCACCCAGATTTACCCCAAGCCCGGCTGGGTAGAACACGACCCAATGGAAATTTGGGGAAGCCAGATTGGCGTGGCCAAGGAAGTTCTTGAAAAAAGCGGTCTGTCTCCAAGCGATATTGCAGCAATAGGTATAACCAACCAGCGCGAAACCACCATTGTATGGGATAAGAATACCGGCAAACCCGTTTACAATGCCATTGTATGGCAGTGCCGCAGAACGGCTCCTATTTGTGACGAGCTGAAAGAAAAAGGGCTCACCGAAAAAATCCGCGAAAAGACCGGTCTCGTAATTGACGCTTATTTCTCCGGCACAAAAGTAAAATGGATCCTCGACAATGTGGAAGGTGCCAGGGAAAAAGCAGAAAAAGGCGAATTGCTATTCGGTAACGTTGACACATGGCTCATTTGGAACCTGACCGGTGGCAAGGTTCACGTCACCGACTACAGTAACGCCTCAAGAACAATGCTCTTTAATATCCATACGCTGGATTGGGACGATGAAATACTGGCAGAACTCAACATACCTCGCGCAATGCTTCCGAAACCAATGCCCTCAAGCCATGTATACGGATACACCACCACAGAAGTATTCGGAGGCGAAGTTCCGATTGCCGGTGACGCCGGTGACCAGCAAGCAGCACTGTTCGGTCAGGCCTGCTACAGCCCGGGTATGGCGAAGAACACATACGGAACCGGATGCTTCATGTTGATGAACACTGGTGAAAAAGCTGTCGCTTCCGAGAGCGGACTGCTGACCACCATAGCATGGGGTGTAAATGGCAAAGTAGAATATGCCCTTGAAGGCAGTATCTTCATAGCTGGTGCTGTAGTACAGTGGCTCAGAGATGAGCTCAGAATTCTCGACAATGCAGCCCAGAGTGAAGAGCTTGCAACAAAAGTAGAAGACAACAACGGAGTATACCTGGTACCCGCCTTTGTAGGTCTAGGTGCTCCTTACTGGGATATGTATGCTCGCGGCACAATTGTAGGCCTCACCCGCGGTGCAAAGCGTGAACATATCGTCAGAGCTGCACTTGAGTCAATTTGCTATCAGACAAGAGACGTTCTCGAAGCCATGCAGAAAGACTCCGGCATAACCCTGAAGAGCCTCAAGGTAGACGGCGGAGCAGTTGCTAACAACTTCCTGATGCAATTCCAGTCTGACATCTTAGGCGTACCCGTTGACAGACCGAAAGTAATTGAAACAACCGCTTTAGGTGCTGCATATCTGGCTGGTCTTGCAGTAGGATACTGGAAAGACAAAGATGACATCGCAGCTAAGTGGCAGATCGATAGGACCTTTGAACCGGAAATGGACAGTGAAACAAGAGATAACCTATATAAGGGTTGGAAGAAAGCTGTCGAAAGAGCTCTCGATTGGGAAGATAAATAATACTTGTCAAAGCAAAAGCTTAAAAAATTTCTTAAGCATTTAAAGCTGTGGCGGAGAATAAGGAGAACCACACCTTTATATAGGTGTGGTTTTCCCATTTTTAGGGAGGTAGAATATGGAAGACATAGTAATTATTGGAGCAGGCGTAACGGGTTGCTCTATAGCTCGCGAACTGTCAAAGTATGATTTGAGCATTACCGTAGTGGAAAAAGAAGAGGATGTGGCGTGCGGTACAAGCAAAGCAAACAGCGCCATAGTCCATGCGGGCTTTGATGCAGCCCCTGGTACTTGGAAAGCTAAATTGAATGTTATAGGCAATAGGCTTTTTCCTGCCTTGTGTGAGGAACTTGATGTTCCCTTTGTTATGAACGGTTCTCTAGTAGTCGCGGTAACCGATGAAGAAGAACAAGCCCTTGAAGAGTTGTTAGAGCGAGGGCGAATTAACGGAGTAGAAAAGCTTCGCATCATCGGAAAAGATGAATTGCTTGATTTAGAACCAAATCTGAGCCCAAATGTTCGAGGAGCCCTCGATGCTCCAACAGGTGGGCTGGTATGTCCATATGAACTTGTTATAGCTCTTGCTGAAAATGCCAATCAAAACGGTGTTAAATTCTGGCTAAATGCACCTGTGACGGACATAGAGGTTTTAGAAGACAATAGCTTTTTAGTGAAGACCCCGAAAGGATCTATTCAGACCAAATATGTAATAAATGCTGCTGGTCTATTCGCTGATGAAATATCAAAAATGGCTGGAGCAGAAGAGTATTCAATAACTCCAAGAAAGGGCGAATACCTGATATTTGATAAGCAATTCGGGAACTTGGTAAAAAAGGCCATATTCCCAACGCCAACCAAGATTTCAAAGGGAATACTGGTATGTCCCACCGTTGATGGCAATATTTTCATTGGTCCTAACTCAAATAACATCGAAGACAAACATGACACCAGCGTAAATGTTCCGGGCATCGAAGAAATCATAGCGGGCGGAAAAAAACTTGTGCCGGATTTGCCTCTGAAAAATGTAATAACCTCGTTTGCGGGCCTGAGAGCGGTATCAAATACCAATGATTTTATAATCGAGGCTTCTAAACTGGTGAAGGGCTTTATCAACGTGGGCGGCATTCAATCACCAGGCTTAACATCTGCACCGGCCATAGCTCTCATGGTAAAGGACATCTTGCAGGAAGAGGGCTTAACCCTAAAGGAAAAAGCAGATTTTATACCGCACAGACCGAAGAAGGTACGGTTTAGAGAAATGAGTAACGAAGAGCGCAGCAAGCTCATCAAGGAAAACCCCGCATACGGCCGCGTCATCTGTCGCTGTGAAACTGTTACCGAAGGGGAAATTATCGATGCCATAAGGAGACCAGTTGGCGCACGCAGCATAGATGCTGTGAAGAGGAGGACTCGTGCAGGCATGGGAAGATGTCAGGGTGGTTTTTGCTCACCAAGAGTACTGGAGATTTTAATGCGCGAACTGGGTGCGGATGCCATTGATATAACCAAAAAAGGACCAGGTTCTAATATACTAATGGGTCGTATCAAAGAATTTCTACAAAACGAAGGCGGTGACGACAATGATAAATAAGGAACTGGTAGTAATCGGCGGTGGTCCTGCCGGCCTTGCCGCGGCAATCGAAGCGAAAAAGAACGGAGTAGAAGACGTTTTACTAATTGAGCGCGATTCACGCTTAGGCGGTATCCTGCCACAATGTATTCACAATGGGTTTGGCCTTCATATTTTTAAAGAAGAACTTACCGGTCCTGAATATGCACATAGATTTATTGAGGAATTAGAAGATTTAAATATAGAAGTTCTGCTTGATACGATGGTGATTGACCTTAACGAAAATAAACAGCTCACTGCAGTCAACCGCGAAAAGGGATTGATGCAGATTCAAGCAGATGCGATAATCCTCACCATGGGATGCAGGGAAAGGACCAGGGGAGCTATTAATATTCCCGGTTTCAGACCCGCAGGGATATTTACTGCTGGCACCGCCCAAAGGTTTGTAAATATTGAAGGATACATGCCTGGCAAGGAAATAGTCATTCTAGGTTCCGGTGATATAGGCTTGATCATGGCACGACGCTTTACTCTTGAAGGTGCAAAGGTAAAGTGCGTTGCGGAAATCATGCCCTATTCTAATGGGCTTACCCGCAATGTTGTCCAGTGTCTTGAAGACTTCGGCATACCCCTTCTTCTGAGCCACACCGTTGTCTACATTCACGGCAATAGCAGGATAGAAGGAGTAACTATCGCCCAGGTAGATGAAAACTTAAAGCCAATTCCCTCAACCGAGAAATATTATTCTTGCGATACTCTGCTCCTCTCGGTTGGTCTGATTCCGGAAAATGAGCTATCTAAAATGGCGAGCATCAAAATTCACGATGTCACCGGTGGACCCGTTGTAAATCAGAGGATGGAAACGTCCGTCCCCGGGATTTTTGCCTGTGGTAATGTAGTTCATGTCCATGACTTGGTGGATTTCGTGACGATGGAATCGAGACTTGCTGGCCTTGGAGCGGTGGATTACCTTAAAGACAAAATACCATCAGATGAGTATATTTCAGTGTCTGCCGGCCCGGGAATCAGTTACGTAGTACCCCACTTAGTTGATCCTGAGAAGATTTTGGGTGAAAAACAGAATTTCTTCATGCGCAGCACCAAACCCATGGAAAAAGCCAGGCTTTTCATAGAATCAGATAAGAATTTGATTCGCACAAGGGTACTTCAACATGTAAGGCCCAGCGAAATGATTAGCATTGAACTGAAAAAAGAAGACTTGGCCAATAAAGATTTAAAGAGCCTAAGATTTTTCCTTCAGGAAGAAGGTGTAGCTGATGGAAACTAAGAAGATAACATGTATAGTATGCCCAAAAGGTTGTCAAATTCAAGTTAAGCTTAATAATGGCGAAATTGTCAGCATAGAAGGTTACGAATGCAAACGTGGAATTGATTATGCAAAAAATGAAGTTTTAGATCCAAGAAGAACCCTTACCACCACCTTAAAGCTTTCCACCGGTGGGGTCCTACCTGTGAGGACAAAAGAACCAATCCCCAAAAAATTGCTGAAAAAAGCCATGCTTGAAACGAAAGATATTATAGTTGAGCCCCCCGTTAAAGTGGGAGATGTTGTAGTTGAGAATATTGCGGGGACGGGGATCGATTTAATAGCAACAGGAAATGTCGAATGATAGTAATAAAGGCAGAGTGAAAGGGTGAAAAGCCATGCTTCAAAAGGATGCCGTCTTTACCCATCCTAAAGGAATGCATATCAGAGCTGCTGCCATGTTGGTCAATAAAGCACACGAGATTGAGAGCACGATGGGAACGAGTATATATATACGCAACGAGTCCGGAAGAGAAGTGCCGGCTACTGCTCTGATGGCTATTCACTCCCTTAACATTAAGCCCGGAGAACGCATTACAATAGTAGCAAAAGGGCCAAAAGTAGATGAGGCGATAGAAAGTGTTGAAGAACTCTTTAGACGCGATCTATTGCCTCAGAGCCCTATTGAATTAGAACAGGTTGATGACATATTGGAGAAAAACACTATAAAAGCAGACAAGATCTTTGACAGCGTAGGCCTGGGCATTATAGTTACCAATAAGACAGGCGCCGTAATTTTATGCAATCGAATTGTCGAAGAATTAATGGGCATAGACAAAAATCATATTTTAGGCTGCAATAACATACAAGATATAATTCCAGGCATCGATTTGACTACCACATCATCTATCGGTAGTGGAATATTTCGCTTGGATGACAACACCAGGAGCAATCTGGCATCTACCGACATAAACCCAATATTTATAGATGGGGAAATAGCCGGCTATACAATTGTATTTAACAAAGACGTCTCCACTGCCGAAAGCTTTTCACCGGAATATACCTTAGAGATATCTCCGACCAAAGATTTATTAATAGAACAAAAGAAGAGAATGGAATTTAACGAAGCCTTTAGTGATATAATAGGTCGCAGTGAGAAGTTTGCGGTGGTGCTGGATATAGCTTTTAAGGCTGCCAAGACCTCATCGACAATCCTCATACAGGGAGAAAGTGGCACAGGTAAAGAACTGGTCGCTAAGGCCATACACCGTGCCAGCAGCCGCCGCAATGGCCCTTTTATCAAGGTAAACTGCCCCGGCATACCGGCAACTCTGATGGAGAGCGAACTTTTCGGACATGAAAGGGGGGCTTTTACCGGGGCAATTTTCCAAAAAATAGGTAAGTTTGAACTTGCAAATGGAGGCACAATTTTTTTGGATGAAATCGGTGAATTAGACAAAAACCTGCAGTCCAAACTATTAAGAGTCTTGCAAGAGCGAGAATTTGAAAGAGTTGGCGGAAACGAGGTATTAAAAACCGATGTGAGAGTTGTTGCGGCAACCAATAGAAATTTGAAAGAAATGGTAGAGAGAGACGAATTTCGAGAAGACCTTTATTACCGTCTCAATGTAGTGCCGATCGTGCTGCCGAGTTTAAGGGAAAGAAAAGACGACATTCCGCTTCTTGTGGAGCATTTTTTGGAAAAGCTCTGCAGAAAGCTTGGCAAAAAGGAAAAGACAATTACAAAAAGAGCTATGGGGTATTTGTACAACTACGACTGGCCGGGCAATGTTCGGGAACTGGAGAATATTATAGAGCGGATGATAAACCTATCCGACAGTGACGTAATTGACATTTGGGACTTGCCATCTCATGTAACCGGAAAAGCCATGGAAAAAAAAGCGAGCCTTATAAATTTAGACTTAGATGGAGAACTGGCTACTTATGACGAGTACGATAAAGCAATAATAAAAACGGCTTTAAAAAAGTACAAAAGTTTCAACGCAGCTGGCAAAGCCCTGGGCTTAACGCATAAAACTGTGGCTGCAAAAGCGAGAAAGTACGGTCTTGTAAAATAAAATATTAAAAAGGGGGCTGTTGGATGGCAAATTCCGGGAAAAGTATTGACAAAGTGTCCCCCGCTTCTCAAAGCGAAATACTGAGATTAAGCGAAGAGCTGGGCTATGATGCCCATGAGATAAAATGGGTGGTTGCACAAAACACTGAAACCATAAGAAATCTAGTGAAGGTAATAGAAACGATATCATCTCATTCCCAAGAAATCAGTGCAAATACAGCTAGCGGTTCGGAGCAGCTCAACAACCTGTCTCGATTAGCAGAAAATTTAAGAGAAACTGCATCTTCTGTAGCAAGTATATCAAGGGACTATTTAAGCAAAGTAAAAGAAGGCAGCTTAGCAATAAGCGATGTAGAGACAGCCTTGGAACAGGTAACTGCAGAAATTGACAAGTCCTCCGACGAAGTAGAGACCTTACTTGAACTTACAAAACAAGTAAAGGGCTTTGTAGATTTTATAAAGCACATTGCGCAGCAGACAAATCTCCTTGCACTAAACGCTGCAATTGAAGCTGCGAGAGCAGGTGAAGCTGGACGGGGATTCAGCGTTGTTGCTGCTGAAATCAGAAAACTTGCCGAGAGGAGTAAGGATAAAGCTCAAGAAATACACAAAACTGCTGAACTCATAGACGATGGCATCAGTAGAGCGTGTCGCATTTCTAAAGATGGGGCAGTAAGCCTTAAAAATCTAAAATCCAAGATGCAATTGGGAAAAGATGTGATGGAAGGCGCTGTTGCCGCCTTTGAGGATATATCGGAGCTTAACAGCAATCTGCTGGATTCTTCAGCAAATCAGGCGAAGTCTACACAGTATCTGGCAGATATTTTCGCATCTTTTTCAGAAAAAACAGCATCTACAGCCGACTCCACCATAGAAGTGGCGTACCTGATAAAAGACCAGGAAAAACAAAACGAACAGCTTCTCAATATTGCTGATAATTTAGTTGACAAAGTATATTCATTGCAAAAGCAATCCACCAGTTTAAAGAAGAAAGAGGAGATAATTTTTGGAATAAATCCTGCCCTCAGCCCTGAAATTATAAAATCATTGTACCTTCCTGTGATAAATACCGTTTGTAAAAAAGTTGGCCTCATACCTAGAGTCTTGGTCGCCACTGATTACGATGCCCTTGCCAATAGTTTGATAGACGGGATTGTAGATGTGGGTTGGTTTTCGCCCTTAGCCTATGTCAATGCGAAAAACAAGGCAGCGGTTATTCCCTTGGTTACTCCAATTGTAAATGGTGCTCCTGATTACTTGGGATATATTATCACCAATAGAGAATCGGGAATAACCGATTTGAAAGATGTCAGAGGAGAGCGTATGGCCTTTGTGGACCCAAAATCTGCTTCGGGATATGCATATCCCAGGCTTATCCTAAAGAAGGCAGGCATAGACCCCGAAAGGGATTTAAAAGAGCAGCTCTTTCTTGGAACGCACAGCAATGTAGTTCAAGCAGTGATATCGGGATCGGTTAGAGTAGGTGCTACCTACTCGGAAGCCATCGATGATGCGAAGAGTCGCGGCCTTGAAGTGGACAAACTTGTTTATCTGGCCCAGACCGACCCGATACCTAAGGATTGCATAGCGGCACGGCCGGGCTTTGATAGGGAATTGTGCGAAAAGCTCAAGAATGCTTTTTTGAAATATGAGGATATAGGCCTCTTGGATAAGCATAAAAGTTCTGTGATAAACGGTTTTGTCATTGCCAGTGATGAGAATTATGACATAATTCGAGAAGTGTTAAGAGACGCTGGTTGATAGAAATTACCAACTATTATTTTGAAATATCTCAAAAAAACCGTGTATTACAGTTATTTAGGATATTGGCACGATTTTTGCTTTATTATCAATGCAAGATTATCTTTTAGGAGGGATTTCATGAAAAAGATTATTAACAGTCCTGAAGAAGTAGTACAGGAAATGCTGGAGGGTATGGCAGCAGCATATCCGCAGTACGTTCGCAAACTGGAAGGTTTCGAAGTTATGGTAAGGGCTGATGCTCCAGTAAAAGGTAAGGTTGCATTGGTATCCGGCGGTGGCAGTGGCCACGAACCGTCTCATGCAGGCTTTGTAGGAAAGGGCATGCTAGATGCCGGAGTAGCCGGCGCTGTGTTTACCTCACCTACTCCAGACCAGGTTTTCGAAGCCATTAAAGCCGTTGACGGCGGTGCGGGTGTCCTGCTGATCATCAAGAACTACACCGGTGACATTATGAACTTTGAAATGGCAGGAGAAATGGCAGAAGCTGAGGGAATAAAAGTTGCCAGCGTAGTAGTAAACGATGACGTTGCGGTGGAAGACAGCCTTTATACCACTGGCAGGCGCGGAATTGCGGGAACGGTATTTGTCCATAAAATTGCAGGAGCCAAGGCCGAAGCCGGTGGGACATTGGAAGAGGTCAAGGCTGTTGCTGAAAAAGTCATTGCAAATACAAGAAGTATGGGAATGGCCCTCACCCCATGCATAGTGCCTGCAGCAGGCAAGCCCACCTTTACACTTGGCGAAGACGAAATGGAAATCGGAATGGGCATTCACGGCGAGCCGGGCACAAAGCGCACACATATCATGAAGGCTGATGAACTGGTAGATCACTTGATGGAAAAGATAGTGAATGACCTTCCCTACGAATCCGGAGATGAAGTGGCTGTTATGATCAACGGCCTCGGCGCAACACCTTTGATGGAACAGTTTATAATGAATCGCCGGGTAAGCCAGATATTAAATGAAAAAGGAATAAAAGTTTATAGGACCTTTGTAGGAGAATTCATGACTTCTATTGAAATGGCGGGAGCTTCAATTACCCTGTTGAAATTAGACGACGAGTTAAAAGAGCTATTAGATGCACAGGCCGATACACCTGCTTTTAGACAACTCTGATACATCTGTTGAAAGGGGACTTAAATGTGGCTGTAAACAGTGCAAAACTAATTGAAATCTTAAACCTTATTGCAAATGATATACATGCAAACAAAGATTTTTTGACAGAACTTGACTCAGCCATCGGCGATGCCGACCATGGTATAAACATGTCAAAAGGATTCAAAGCCGTCACCGAAAAGATTGCCGCAATGGGCGACAAGGATTGTGGCAGTATTTTAAAAACGGTAGGCATGACACTGGTTTCGACGGTAGGGGGTGCTTCAGGACCATTGTACGGTACTGCCTTTATGCGGGCAGGCCAGGCAATAGGTTCTAAAACGGAACTGGGTTTTGAAGACCTGTTGGTGACACTTGAAGCAGCCTTGGAAGGCATAAAAATGCGGGGGAAGGCTGTAAAAGGCGAAAAAACTATAGTAGACGCCTTGGAACCTGCAGTTGAAGCATTAAAGTCTTCTCCAACCATAGATATAAATCTTATGGAAGAGGCTGTGAAGGCAGCGGAAGCTGGCGTAGAGTATACTAAGGGCATCATCGCCAAAAAAGGGAGAGCCAGCTACTTAGGTGAAAGAAGCATAGGTCATCAAGACCCGGGAGCCACTTCCTGCCACATCATGCTGACGGCAATTCTCAAAGGCATCAAGGATAGCTGACTGCTACGCTGGAATGGGGTGATGCGTTGGTCGGTATAGTTTTAGTCTCACATAGCAAAAAGATGGCCGAAGGTGCTAAGGAAATTATTACTCAAATGATAGGAGAAAAAATAAAAATTGAAGTGGCCGCCGGAACGGCAGACAATAGGCTTGGAACCGATGCCTTATTGATCGGACAAAAAGTATTAGAGGTATTTGACGGTGATGGGGTGTTAGTTATCCCTGATCTGGGCAGTGCGGTGATGAGTTCGGAAATGGCAATTGAAAGCCTGGAAGAGCCAGCCAGGTCGGCTACCATGATGGCGGATTCACCCTTCTTTGAAGGAGCAATTGCCGCTGCCATGGAGGCGAGTTTCGGGAAAAGCATCGAGGAGGTAAAAAAGGCGGCCGAAAATACAAGAGGCATGAAGAAAATAGCATAAAAAAAGAGAATTAGCCACTCCCTGTTAGAGACAATGGCAGAATTATGATGACGTCAATGAAGTTTATTGACGTCATTTTTTTTGGGATCCCATGCCTAAAGGATACAATTTGATGGCTTATTCATAGGTCGAAGTGCATGGGAACCAGAAAACTTCAACAAGATCATTCGCCAAGTACTGCCGGTGTTTTTAAAAAGGCACAAATCTTAAAAGACTGTTTCACCAGTCTTTTTTTGTTTCATAGCTCAACTATTCAAAGAGGATTTTCTCCCCTTATACCGAAATATTATAATAACGGTATCGAAAAATACAGAAAATTACACATAAAAACCCACGTATTTAAATCAAAGGTCTTATTGATTTTTATTACAAAAATGTTATACTACCAGAGTGATTCCGTATTTATCTAATTGATATGTCACAAGCTTAAAACAGATTTATAACGACAGTTTGTTAAAGAAAAATTTTTTTTAAAAACTCATATAATAAGCAATAAAAGAGATTACATTAGCTTTGTAGAGGCCAACACCATAAAAACGGCATTTCCATTCCGAATGGAATACAAAATGGAGGATTTTGCAACCTCAGAGGAGTTTGCCTTAGTTAAAATGGGAAATGATGTGGCGATTTGCCTGGAATGAGGATTGCCGGGAACTGCGGCTTTGGGTATTATAGAAAAAATTGTTCTTTTTTTATAGAGGGGGAGTATTATGGATTCGATTTTTGTGGCAGTAGTAGGTGTAAATAATTATTTTGGCACGAAGGTTTTTAAGCCGGGGCAAATACTGCGGCTGGAAAAGGACTATGATAATGAATACGATGGAGAAGCAATTATGGCCATATTAGACCCAATCGGCAAGGTGGGCTACGTGGCCAACAGCACCCATACGGTTCCCTTGGGGTGCTGGAGTGCCGGAAGATTGTACGACACATTTGAATCATCTGCTTTTGCAGTGGTGAGGTTTGTGACAAAAGAGACGATTATTGCCGAGATTTTAGAAAATGTAGAATTTGAAATATATATAAAAGAGGAGATATTTACACCCGAGGAGTTTGAGGATTAAAAAGTATATTTGACAACAAAGGAAAAAAAGGGAGGCATCCATCATGGAGATTGTGACAATTGAAACAACAGGGCGCAATCAAATGATAGACATAACTTCTACGGTAAGAGCATATGTGAAAAGGTCTGGTATAAAAGACGGAGTTTGCTTTGTATTTGTACCCCATACTACTGCCGCCGTTACTATTAATGAAAACGCCGATCCGGATGTTGTGCATGATATTTTAAGCACCCTCAGTAAGCTTGTTCCCTATAAAGATAATTACAGGCATATTGAGGGCAACTCGGATGCCCATGTGAAAGCCTCGCTTATGGGCAATACAGCCACGGTTATCGTTAGCAACGGAGATTTGGTTCTAGGCACCTGGCAGAGTCTGTTTTTCTGCGAGTTTGACGGTCCGAGAAGGAGAAGGCTGATGATAAAAGCTGTAGGAGATAATTGATTATCTCATCGTTATTTTTGCCTAGTTTCTGCCGGAGGCTCCTCCGCTGCTGCTTCCCTGATGATTTACTTGATATACATAGTAAGTTATTGCAAATAATGCACCGGCTATGATAGGCTCCACATCAGTGACGTAGCCTTTAACATCCTTTCCCACGACTTCTCCCCCTAGGCGACCTACTGCCTGACCTTCTAAGAAATCAATTTGTACATCAAAACCGATTGCAGGACCTCCGCATCGACCATATACAGAATTGTTGTTCGCTTCAAGTTCCAAGTTTTTACCGTCAACTGCTCCCCCTAATCGTGCAGACAGTGAGTTTGAAATTAGGTACCCTGCAACATCCTTACCGATTACGGCTCCACCTAATCTTCCGTTTATAAAACCTTTTTCGATGGAGTAAGTTAAATTAATGTCATCTCCGAAAACCATACCGCCAATCCTGCCGGTGATTACTCCGTTTTCTACAGTGGCACTTATATCGTAGCCCCCTACAGGGCCGCCTACTCTTCCTGAAACTGTTCCCATGATGATTTTGCTCCTTTCTAAAGTTCATTATTGATACGAAACGTCGCGCTGTCATATCGATCCTATACTCTGGTGAAGATAACGGCAAAGGGCTCCCTTTTAAGCAAGACCGTTGTTGATTGGAACAAACGTAGTTTGGGCAGCGTGCAGGATAAGCTTTGGACACTTGGCAGGATGCCAAATTGTCCGTGAACCCATGCGGAGTGAAGGGCCAAGCTTTAGAACAACAGGTCTTGATTTTGGGAGACTACCGTTACTTCACCGGATATCACATGACAAGCAAAATCACTTTGTCATGCCGTTATCATAATCTAATTGCCAGGCATACTATGGTCTAGGATGAGGTTTGGGCACCAGGCACGAAGCTGAAATTGCCGACATGGCGAATGAAGCCTACCCGTGTCCTTGTCAGGTGTGGGCTCGCTGTCATGTTGATTTTACTATAGAATGGTGGTATAATAAAGGACAAAACACATGTTCGGAGATGGTGCTATGCTTCCCATATTGCATGTGGATATGAATGCTTTTTATGCTTCCTGTCACCAGGCAAAGGATCCCAGCCTTAAGGGCAAACCTATCCTGGTGGCGGGCGACCCTAAAAAGCGCACCGGTATAATATTGACGGCATCTTATGAAGCGCGCAAATACGGAGTTAAGACGGCAATGCCCAACTGGCAGGCAAGAAAGCTATGTCCGCAAGCTATTTTTGTGGAGCCGGACTACGAATTATATGTAAGAACTAGCCAGAAGGTCATGGAAATTCTGGGGAGATTTACACCTTTGGTTGAGGTTTTCAGCATTGATGAGGCCTGGCTCGATGTGACAGGATGCGAAAGGCTTTTTGGCGATTCCGTGACCATCGCCCATAAGATACAGGCTGCAATTAGGTCGGAACTGGATTTGCTATGTTCCATTGGCGTATCGAGCAACAAGCTTTTGGCCAAAATGGCATCGGACTTGAAAAAGCCCGATGCCGTTACGGTGCTGCCTCCTGAAGATGTGCCCAAGCTTATATGGCCTCTGCCCGTTGACGAGTTATTTGGTGTAGGCCGGCGCATGGCGGAGCATCTCAGCCACATGAATATAAAGACCATTGGGGATCTGGCCCGGGTCCCTCAAGGACTCCTGGGCAAAGCTTTCGGCTTAAATGGCAGATACCTGCACCTTTGGGCAAACGGCATCGACACAAGTCCTGTGGACCCCCACGCTATGGATGAGGCCAAATCCATGGGCCATTCGGTAACCCTTCCCAAGGACATAACATCCTATGATGAAGCGGAGACGGTGTTATTATCTCTTTCAGAACAGGTGGGTAGAAGGGTCAGACGGGAAAATTACATGGGCCGCACGGTGACAATTACTTTGAGGGACAATAGCTTTTGCACCATTACCCGTTCGGCCACCATTTCCTATACCAATAGCACTGAAGATATCTACAATTTGGCGAAAAAGCTTTTGTATTCCAACTGGGATGGAAAAACACCCCTTAGACTTTTGGGAGTCAGTCTTTCCCAGTTGGTAAAGGAATTTGAGCAGGTGTCCCTCTTTGACACGGATGAAAAAAAGAAGAAATTAAACAAGGTGATGGACGAAATAAAGGATAGATTTGGCGATGGAGTTATATTTCGAGCAAAACTCTTAAATGATGAAAAGCTGAATCGACGCAAATTGGGCAAAAGCGATAACAACGCTCCGACCTTGAAAGGCATAAAAACGATGAAATAAGAATCATTTTGGATCATTACTGTCTTGTTATTTGAAAATAGTTGCTAATAAGATATAATAACAAATGATTAATGCTTTAAAAGACAAAGGATGAAGTCAATGGAGACACAAAAGGAATTAAATACATTGCTTAACAAAAACTACAAATTACTAGCCCTGGATATTGACGGCACATTAATAACTAGCGGCCACTTGGTTACCCCCCGCACCCTGAAAGCGATTAAAAAGGTTAAGGATTTGGGGATAAGGGTTACCATAGCTACGGGAAGGCATTATCACAGTGTTCGTAGGTTGGCACGGATAATCGGAGTCAATGCTCCCATGGTGTGCTGCGACGGTGCAATAATTACGGATAAAGATTCAAGTTGTGTGACTTATCACTTGCTGCCTCATGAGATAGCGGTAGATGTTATGAGAATGACGCTGGACTACGAAGGTTTTAAAGTACTGCTTTTTGTTAAAAGCGGAAAGATATACGGCGGCAGAAGATATCAAGGCCAATATTTCAAACGATTTTTCCGCGTGCCACTAAAGTACACTTTTAAAGGTTATTTAAACCTGCTGAGAGATTTCGCTTTTATGCCGATTAAAAACATGGGAAGCACCCAGACAGTGATTTCTGCGCTCGAAGAGCCGGTTGCAAAGGTATTCATTTACAGCAACGGTAGGCCTGGTGATTTAAAAGATTTTATAAATAAAATCACGGCTAAATACGGAGAAGAGATCTCAATAACTTCTTCCATACCAAATTGCATCGATGTTTTAAAGGGTGGCGTGTCCAAGGCCAAAGGTCTAATTGAACTTGCCGAAACACTAGGCATAAGTCATGACGAAATAATAACCGTGGGCGATAATTATAATGATATAGAAATGCTCAAGTACGCAGGTTTAGGAGTGGCCATGGGCAATGCTCCCGAACTGGTTAAAAGCAAGGCAGATTATGTGACGGATAGCAATGACGATGAAGGCCTTGCGAAATTTTTAGAAAAACTCATTTCACATCGTGACGGAGCAAGCTGCTTTCAACTTGCCAATCAAAGCTCGGTTGCAGCGGCAGGTAAACTTCAT
>LFRM01324225.1_pt1 | contig 72034 bp, 76 predicted proteins | sample 618341 | NCBI WGS metagenome assembly LFRM01 (sample SAMN03654438, study PRJNA283298) | anaerobic digester metagenome | isolation source: pool of bioreactors CSTR01a, CSTR02a, and CSTR03a thermophilic anaerobic... | place: Denmark: Kgs. Lyngby | collected 2014-05-21 | reverse complement strand
GCCAACTTCGTTGGCTTTGCGAATAGAACTGAAAAAAGCACTTCCGAAGAAGTGCTTTTTTCTGGCAGGGGCGGCGGGAATCGGACCCACGAAATGACGGAGTCAAAGTCCGTTGCCTTACCGCTTGGCTACGCCCCTGTATAAAAAATGCCAAACATCGAACGGATGGCGTCTGACGTCTGACATTGTATGTTTAAGTGGGGTGGGTAATCGGGCTCGAACCGACGACCTCCAGGGCCACAACCTGGCACTCTAACCAACTGAGCTATACCCACCACATTTTCCGGGGCGAAAGCTCCGGTTGGCACGCTTGGAGGGACTCGAACCCCCGACCCACTGCTTAGAAGGCAGTTGCTCTATCCACCTGAGCTACAAGCGCATAAAAATGGAGCGGGTGATGGGAATCGAACCCACACAACCAGCTTGGAAGGCTGGGATTCTACCATTGAACTACACCCGCACTTATTTGCGACGCTGATTATTTTAACAAATTGCACCGCGCTTGTCAATACATAAAAGCCTGAAAAAACAAATTTTTTCACACATTCGTAAATTAACATCGCCGTCACCCGGGCTGTTCTTTAAACATCCGAAGACAAAGCCATATTGTTTCTGCCCGTGCGACTGCACCGGTTACAAAAAGCAAGCCCGCCCTGCCGAAACAGGGTCGGGCATTATTTCGGCGTGTTATTTCGCGGTTACGTCAAGCGTGTCGGGCTGACCTATCCACATATCCTCCCAGCTGTGCCCCGCTATCTTCTCTATGCGGCACTTTTCCTCGTCCGATATCTCAACGTGTCCGGTCTCGCGCTTCTGGCGTATCGCATCCTTAATCGCCTCATGGTCCGCCTTTGTCATCTTGTAGCGATAAACCGTAAACACCGTCAGGAAGGCGAATATTACCGGGATTATGACAAAGTTTATTCTCAAACCGAGCAACGTTCTCGGAGTCTGCTGTTTCGGTTCCTTTCTTTGCGGGTCATAGCCGAACGCTTCAAGTGAAGCGCCGACAATATATGACATAAGACTGTTTATTGTCTTTGAGAAGAAGGATTTAAAGGTTGAAACCATACCCTCTCGGTTTTGTCCGGTCATAAGCTCATCGACATCTATGACGTCCGGCTGGATATTTTCGGTTACAAAGCCGGGGCCGGAGAAGCCGAAGTTATAAAGAATTGCCGAAGCCAGGGTTATAACCGTGGTAATAACCGAAGGTGTGGAAGGCGTTACGAAGATGTTCAGGAAAAGTCCCGCAACCATAAGCGGACCGAGAAGCTTGCCGCAGAACTGCTTGCCCTTGTATCTGACAAGCAGGAAGTTGAGCGGAGAACCGCTCGCTTCGGCAACACCGGATATTATGTTTATGAGATTGAACAGATTGTATTTGTCCGCCACACTGACAATGAAATACTGGTCGCTGGTGTTATAAAATCCTCGCGCCATCGAGTAGAACAGGCTTATTACAAAATACTGTCTGAACGACCTGTTGCGGAATATACTCAGGTAATCCCTGAAAATATTGCGGGTGTTGACCGGCTCGAACACCTCATTCACGGACGACGGCTCACTCGTATGGAAAAACGAGTATATCATCGGCCACGAGAACCAGATAACCAGAACGATTCCCGCCATAAGGTACTTGCTTCTGTCCGCCGGAGAGGGGTCCGGAAGCCCGACGAGCGCGGTCTTTATGTTGAAATTACTCAGTGCAAGCGCGGTAAACATAAATGACGTTGTCTGACCTATGGAGTTCATCACGTACTCCACCATTTTAAACTGCGTTCGTATGAAATACTGCGGAGCTATCGACGGCAGCATGGCGGTATGCGGAATATTTGCCATGGTCATAGCCGTGCTGTATAATATACCTGCGAAAAGATAATAGCCGAATACGGAGCTGATATTTCCGCCGGAGGAAAGCCCGAAGGAATACCAGCGCATTATGTATGAAATCGCAAACGGCAAAACAGCCCACAAAATATATCTTCTGTGCTTGCCGTATTTCGAGTGGGTATGGTCGGTTATCACACCCATAACCGGGTCTGTTACCGCGTCGGTAAGTCCGCTTATCAGCGAAATTGTACCCGCCGCCTTCGTGCCGAGTCCCTCAACGAAGGTAAGAAACTGCGCATGATACAGATTGAACGGATAACCCGCTCCGCCAATCATTATGTTTGCGGAATTGTAGCCTATCATCGGCTTTAGGTATTCCTTGGTGTTTCCTTCAATTCCAACCACAGATTTTATTTTCTCGCTGAATTTCACCTAAATCCCCCCACAACGCTTTTTATGCAAAGAAAATCAGACACCTGTATATCTCCGAGTTTCCCGCGGTGTATATGCCGATGCCTATGCTTTTGTAGTTACGGTTGAGAATGTGTCCGCTCGCCGTCGGGTCATTCATAAGCTCGGTTATCACATCCGCGTCACTGTCCGGGCTTATGTATATCGTTTTTGCACACAAGGATGCCGAAACTCCGCACTCGGACAACACGGTTTCCCAGTTTGCGCCGCCTGGTCTGAAATATGACGGAGCCGTCTGTTCATATTCCCTTGCTGCCTTATATGCCGCCGATGAAGCGGCAGCGGAATAGGTATACGGTTCAAGTGATTTTTCGGCACGCTCGGCATTTACGGCATTCAAAAGTGAGTCAATCTGCTGAGGATTGTCGTACACGACCTCAACCACATCAAGCCCTGTTGCTATACGCAGTGCCGAACGCGCGTCCGCAGCACTGACAATGCCGTCCGAGTCAATATCCGCAACACGCGAAAGCGAATCTGAAAAAGTTTCCAGCTTGGTTGCACAGCGCAGAATTCTTCTCGCCTCAGCTGCCGTAACCTTACCGCTTCCGTCAAGGTCGCCGCGGGTGAACTGCTCGGCACATGTGAGAACACCGAAGCAACCGAACAGGAGAACGGCGCAGACAAGGCATGAGAGCAATATTTTTAAACATTTCACGCCTATCATCCCCCGATATTATTTACTTTGTCATTTTATCACATCAGCTTGTCCGAGTCAATTATATTAATATGGAAAAGCGGCGCACGATTCTCACAAATCGTGCGCCGCCGTTGTTTTTACATCACTGTCGAATGCTCTGCTCCCAGACCGAAGCTCACCGACAGTGCCTGGTTTATTCTTCCCATATCCTCCGCCTCAAGGCTTCCCATGCGCTCTCTCAGCCGTTGCTTATCAAGCGTGCGCACCTGCTCCAAAAGCACTATTGAGTCCTTTTGAAGCCCGCACTCACAAGCATCCACGCTTATGTGAGTGGGCAGCTTTGTCTTGAATTTCTGGCTGGTTATCGCTGCCGCGATTACCGTTGGGCTGTACCTGTTTCCGACGTCGTTCTGGACTATGAGTACGGGACGAAGTCCGCCCTGCTCGGAGCCTACTACAGGACTCAAGTCGGCATAATAAATATCTCCGCGTTTTACCGTCATTTTGTATCACTCCCGTATAAATTTGTCTGACGATACTATTTTTGCCGCCGTATGCGGAAAATAATCACCGTCTTTATAATTTTCGGAGGGAGCGAAACAAAAAAATGCCCGTACAAAGATATATTAGCCGAAAATCAGCTTTTTGCTACAAAATCCGAAAAAATATACGTATTGTCCGACGCGCTTACACTTGAGAGTGAGCCGTCCTCGCGCAACGAAGCGCTGTACGGTCCGGTGCGTCTGACATATATTTCCGTTTCCTCATCGTAGCTGCTGTGAATCCCGGAATCCGCCGAAAGCGCACCGAGTCCGCTTACAAGCATTCCGAGAGGAAAATCCCGCGGAAGCTCCGCCTCCGGCACAGAAAAGGACACCTGTGAATATTCCGTTCTCACCTGTCCCCCTTCAAAAGAAATCACCGTACCCGAAAGCCCGTCCGGCTCGTGTACGGTGAATATATATTTGTCGTTTTCTTTTACTACTGCGGCAATTATGTTCATGCCGTCCGCCTGTGTGCTGACTGTCGCCGAAAAGCTTTCCGGTATTTCCGGCGCTCTCGCTCCGTCCGGAAGCGAAGCCTGGCATGAGGACAGAAAAATCAAAAGCGCCGCCGCGGCAAGAATATGCAGCTTTTTCAAAAGGCATCACTCTTTCGATGAAATTACTTTCTTAAAAGCGCCTGATATTTCCGCGGTGCATTCCGAAATACACGAAGCGTATGCCGTGCAGCGCTGCGCTGCAGCATCACCTGCGAGCCCGTGAATATAAACCCCTGCCGCCGCCGCTTCAAAGGAATGCGCGCCCTGTGCGGCAAGCGAACCGATTATGCCTGACAGCAAATCCCCCGCTCCGCCTCTTGCAAGGCCGGAGTTACCTGTGGGATTGATATAAATTTTCTTTGCAACACCGTCGGCTATTACAGTTGACGAGCCCTTGAGTACAAGCGTACACGGATGCTCAACCGTAAAACCGGCGGCAAAACCGGCACGGTCGGACTCAATATCCGAAACACTTACTCCCGAAAGGCGCTGCGCCTCAAGCGGGTGCGGAGTTAAAATCAACGGCGCTTTTATGTCGTTGATTATATTTATATTCGCCGCCAGCGCGTTTATGCCGTCGGCATCAACTATAACCGGGCATTCTGCCGCGCAAACGAGAGAATACACAAGCTCCCGCGTGTCATCGTCAGCGCCGATTCCGCAACCGATAAGCAAGGCTCCGGCACTCTGAAGCTCGTTGAGAAGCCGATATTTTGCACTCCTTGAAAGTCTGCCGGAGGCATTTGAGGGCAAGGGCATCAGCACCGCCTCTGTAAGTGCAGGTGCAATCGCGGCGTAGGCGGCATCCGGAAAAGCGAGCTGCACAAGTCCGCAGCCCGAACGGAGAGCACCGTTGACAGCCATAACCGCCGCGCCGGGCATTGTATAGCTTCCCGCAACGACAAGCAGCTTGCCGTATGTGCCCTTATGCGATTTTTCGCGGCGTTCCGGAAGCATTCTGCGTACGCTGTCGCTTGTGAGCATAAACCTCTTTGAACCGACCTCGTTGAGAATCTCCGGCGATATACCTATATCAACAACCGCCACGCGTCCGCAAAACGAGCGCGCCGGATAACCCGTATGGCACATTTTCATGGCTGTCATTGTAACTGTAAGAGCGGCGTTTACGCACTTACCGGACACGTTCACCGAATCCCCGGAAAGTCCGCTCGGAATATCGACTGCGACAACGCGTCCGGGTGCCGAATTCATCTTGTCAAACAATTCGCCCGTTCCGGCATCCGGCACACCCCTGAAGCCTGTGCCGAATACAGCGTCTATTATTATATCCGCTTTTCTTATCAGCTCAACCGCTCTTTCGGAATCCGTATCATACCTGACACATTCCTTTATACACGGCTTGGATTTTTTAAACATCTCCTGCGCATCGGGTGCCTCCGGAATGCCGCACGCAAGCACGACAGATACTGTATAGCCGTTTTCGCTGAGCTTTCTGGCTATGACAAAGCCGTCTCCGCCGTTTTTACCCTTGCCGCACACAACACAGACATAAGAGCACTCCCCGGAAAGAGGATAGCCCTCCCTTACGGCTCTCGCACATGCGGCACCTGCGTTCTCCATCAGTCGAAGAAAGGATATTCCCCTCTCGTCGGCAATTGTCTCCGCACGGAGCATTTCCGGAGTTGAAAGTATTCTTATCATAACAGCTGCAACCTCCGTAATCAAAATGCTATAACCACAGCGGCGGCACAGGTGTCCGTATGGGTTACGCTCACATCAAAGTTTCTGCCCTGCGCCAGCTCAAGAGCCTGACCGCTCAAAGCAAGATACGGCTTACCGCTTTCAAGGTGCAACAGCTGCACCTCATTGAGCGAAAAGCCGGAAATCCCCGTACCCAAAGCCTTGCCGAACGCCTCCTTGGCTGCAAAAGCTGCCGCCATGGAGGGTACGGGCATATTTTTTGATTCAAAATACTCAAGCTCCTGTGCACCGAAGACACGCCGGATAAAGCGTTCGCTTTTTATCGAGCACTCAATCCGGCAAAGCTCTGTCATATCCATACCTATTGAAAAATTCATGCTTTACACCGGCTTTTGCATTATTGTTACGGAATCTATGATAAATTCAGTGGAAAAGCCGGGCTGCTCTGAGAACTCCGAGGGCAGCTCAAGGGATATTATTGCATATTCCGGTCCCTGCGATACACCGTCGGCAAAGCTTGTGCGGTCACACTCAACGCCGTTGATGTAAAATATATACTCCTCCGGCGTCCACTCCAATGCGTAGGTGTTGTACTGCTTATAGATGTTGTTGCCCTTGTAGTTGCCTACATTAAGCGAGCGCGTTTCACTGTAGCCGTCAACATGGACATTCATTGAAACCGAGTCATAATTTTTATCGTTTTTATAGTTGAATGCCTCAAAAATATCTATTTCCGCTCCGCCTACGCCGCCGCGCGATGCTTCCTTACCCGACATTGCCTGTGAATTGAGCCACCAGGCACTCCAGAAGCCGCCGCCCTCGGAGCAGATACATTTCATCTCGAAGTAGCCGTAGGTGTACTCCTGTATGGTTCTGACCATTCCGGCGTACCAGCCCTCGCCGTAAAGCGCGTCCGGACTGCCCTGCTCGTGGTACTCCGCTTTCATTATAAGGTTGCCGTTTTCCACTCTGACCTGATTGGGTGAGTTGAAGCCCTCGCGGCGCGCACCGTTTGCGCGGTATTCCCATACGGAGGTGTCGAGCTGTGTACCGTTAAAATCATCAAAAAGCACGACCTCATAGCCCTCAGGGTTGAATTTTTCGCCTCTCGGGGTCATTGCCGTGTCTGCAAGTATAACGCCCATATACTCCCCCATCTCTCCTGCAAAATCAACAGAATCCGACCAACTCATCGTGCCCAGCACGGAAAGGAAGGTCATAATTGTTGCTATCAGACGCGTAAGCGCCGTCTGCTGCCTCGGTGCGAGAATACTCATAGCAAATACCTCCGTTTTTGTGTTATTCGCTTATTACCGGAGATGAGAGAAGTCCCACCTCTTTCAGCACATACTCATAGCTCCAGCTCGAGCCCTCGCTTTCCCATGCGTACGGACCGTGCCACGACACTTTTTTGTCGGCGTTATGCACCGCTCCGAAAGCATTGAAACGGTTGCCGAACAAGGTTATATCCAGCCTGTGACTGCCGGCGCTGACCCGGGTAAGGCATTCATAGGGCATATACGCCATTGTGCCGATGCTTTTTCCGTCTATCTCAGCCGAAGTCAACGCACCGCGAAAATGCGGCGTGCAAACGCGCAGCTCACCGCCGCGGCACGCAATATCCATGTGATATGTAATGTTTCCGCCATAGAACGGGAAGCCCTGAGGAACGATGCTTGAAAACGCGAGTGTTTCGGGCTTTTTGATGATAACGGCATTTTTACCCTCGACCTTTACACCGAAGTCGCCGAGGATATAACACCATTCCGTATTAGTGCGCACACCGAAGGGTATGGTGATAAGAAGCTCATTTGAGCCTTTTTTGATTGCCGGAAGAGCCACGGTCTGTATCGCCTTATCGGTATACCAGCCGACAGCCTTGTTGCAGACGCTTTCGCCGTTGAATAATATTTCGGCCTCATACGGGCGCTCAACGGCAAGCATAGCGCCGCTGTATTCAATCTCGCTGTCAAAACGGAATCTGAGAGTGAGAGAATTGGTTGCCGCCTGCTTGGGTATAACCCACGGCTGAACGCTGTTTCCGCCGCGCTCCGGAAAGCCGAGCTTTTCGCGCCAGATATTGTCCGCTCTCAAAAGCTCGTTGCGGGCAATGAAGGGTGCGCCGTCAACGCTTGTTTCCGCCATATCGAGCAAAAGCACATTCTGCTCGGAAAGTGTATATTCAACTCTGTCCGGAAGGGCTATTTCATGAGTAAGGACGGCAGCTTCCGCCTTTTCGGCAAAGGACTTGCCGGGGTTGAGGCGTATGAGCAGACTGTCATAGCTGTAAACCGTGGCCGGTATTACGGTGTCACCGTTTACATATTCACAGCTCATGCTGCTGATTTCGCCCGAAAGCGTATCATAAAGCACGGGGGCAAACTCGCCCTTGAGCCTTATTCTTATGTTCCTGCTTGTGGCGACATCCTTATTATAAGGCTCGGCACAATGCGCAATGAAGAGCCAGCTGCATGTTTTATCGCGGCGCAGCTGATAAACAAGGTCGTTTGTGAGAGTACCGTCGGCATCCCTGAGTGTAAGAGTTCTGCTGCCCTCAAGAGAATTAAGCAGCGCCGCACGGTCAAAGGATATCCTTTCGGATTTGTCAAACAACGCCTTGCCGCGCGAGGATATTTCAGCATCCTCATACTTCGGGGCATCACCCACGAACACAAGCTTTCCGCCCGCAGCCGCAAAGGCCTCAAGACGCTCAAGGGTTGTGCTTCTGAGAGTCTCGCAGCCGGGCACAACCACGGTATCGTACCGCATTGCGCCGACGCTCAGCGGAGCTCCCGCCTCAGGGCATTGCGAGGGCAGAAGCGATTCGCAGATAAAATCAAAATCCACGCTGCCCTTGAGCAGCCATTCTGTCATATCAAGAAAGCGTTTGTCAATTGAGCTTCTTTCAAGCTCGGTTTTATCGTTGGGTCCCCAGTGAAGCCAGAAGCTCTCAACAGGATGCACAACCGCAACGTTAACTACGGGCTTGCCTCTTGTCATGGCTGTGTTGACTCTGCCGAAATGGTCCTCAACCGCGGGGAACTGCTCATACCACGGAGACTGATAATGTATTGACGCCGGATAATCGCGCTTTGCCGCGCCCTCCATGGAGGCCCACGAAAGATGAGGAACCCGCACTGTGACACCGAGAGCGGCCTGCCAGTCGCCGTGAAGCTTATAGCCTCTGAAATCATAGTCCCAGCCCGTAACTCCGTAAAGCTCGCTGAGCACACCCTCGCGGTCATATTGATGAGCCGCAGACTGTGCCTGCTTTGCGGTTGTGAACTCAAATTGTGCACAAAGCATATCTATACCGGGAAGCTCAAAGCCTCTGTATGAACGCATAGCCTCGCCGAGCGCCGCAGTCTGACTGCGCAAGGTCGGCTCCTCCATCATGTGGCCTGTAAGCGCTATACCGTTTTTACCGCACCACTCGCCGCAGGTATCCGCAAAGCTCTGCGCAAAGCGCTCGGCTATATGGTCGTGATACAGATAACGCGCCTTGGAGATTTTGCCGTCGGGAAGCTCCCAGAACAGCTCAGGCAGGGTGTCGAGTATATCGCAGCCGTACTGCGCGCGGTATGTATCGGGCACATCGTCCGTCCACGGAAGGATTACCGGCTGCTTATCGGTTGAATTTTTAAATACTTGCTTACGGTTAAACTGAGGCTCATCGGTGAATATTGCCGGAACGGTTTCGCCGAATTCGTCGGATATTTCACGCTTGTATGCCTCATGCGTAACCTCTATAAAGCGCTCAATCGCACTCTTATTCAGTGTATCTACATAGGTCTGACCGTTATGCCATGAGGATTCCTTATTGACCTTAACACAGGCATACCATTTGTCGCCCTTTGCCTCGGCGGATGCGTCTATTCGGCTGTAGGACTGCAAAAATCCGTCGGCATTGAGCACAACATCATAGCAGCATATAAGCACGGACTCCTCAGGAATACAGGGGGTTAAAACGAGGTAGCGTCCGCGGTACTTCTTTTCTGCCGTAACAATTCCGCCGGCAGCACCGGAGGGCCAGCGATCCTCATCATAAAGCCACGCGAGCATTTTTTCATCCTTCGCCTTCTGCACGCACGCCTTTACGACGTCCATATATTCACGACCGAGATATTCAGTGTCGAGTCCCGTGCGCACATGCATATGAAAGCCGCCCAGACCCATCTTTTTGAATATTTCTATCTGCCATTTCATCTCATCCGTATCCAGCTTGCAGTTCCACGCCCAGAACGGCGTACCTCTGTATTCGCAGGTCGGGTTTTTAAAAAGCTCATCCGAAAGGTTTTCGGACACATTTTTTTTGTAAATCATAACAATCCCCCTTTTTTGAAAGCATATCACATTTCAAGAAAGATTACAATAATTATGTATATGATTTTCCGCAACCACCTAAAGCTAACCCGTCCGAAATCAAATATTCCGGACGGGTATTCTCAATAATGTTGCCCGTTACAGCCCTACAGAAATACGCATTGCCTGACTAAGGTCATCGGAGTCTGTGTCGGAGTCCGCGTCAAAATCCATAAGCAGGCGTTCCTGATAGGTCGGGGTGTAATGTCCGCTTACCGCAAGCTCGATTACCGCGCAGTCAATGCCGTCGCATACGCCGTCGCCCGTAACATCCCCGCGGCTTCCCTCGGGAACAAAAATACACGTCAGCACGAGGTCATCAACATTTTCGGCAGGCATTGTAAATGTGACCGTATATTTGTTCTGCGCCGTCATTGTCTGCCCTGCCGTGACTGCTGTTCTTCGCACATTGTACTGCGTGTTTGCCTTCGCGCTGTAAAAATCCGTTATTATTTCCCCTGCCTCAACAGCAGCACCCGTAAGCGTGACGGTGGCCGTCACCCCTGTGTCGGCAAGCTGCGGACTGCTTTTGTCATAAGTTACGGTTGCGGTTATGCCGTTAAGTGTAATTGCGGCGGGCTTGTTAAAGGTGTAGGCTGCAGGCATATCATCGGGGGCTATCTCGACATAGCTATCACTGCCCGAATACTGTGTAACAGAGCTTTTCGTATATACGCCGGTGAATTCGCCGTTATCAGAGGTTCTCCATTTGTACCATTTATTATTAGTTTGAGCGGCGTTTGAAAAGACGACATTTTTTAACGCCGCACCGTTTATCTTGGCGCCGATACCGCCTGCGGCGTTCAGCTTTCCGCCGGTTATCGTGCCTGTAAAGCCCGCACCGCCGAAGCCTCCCTCGTAGCAGTTACCGCCGATAGCCGTAACCGTGCCGCCGGTTATCGTTCCGCTAAAGCCCGTGCCGCCGGTACCAAAGCGTGAGTAATCGGCTCCGGTAAATGTGAGCGTACCCTCACCGGTTGGCTCACCGCCGCCGATAGGTACTACCGCTATCGGGTCAATAATCTGAACACTGCCCGTACAATAGCCGCCGTATTCGCCATTAATTCCGTGCGCCTTCAGGCTGTTATCGCCCGTGTACACGATTTTGAAATTCGGCACATTCGAGTAGAGCGCAGCTCTGCCGCTGCCGAAATCATAGGTAGCGGCGTAGGTCATTTGCAGATTCTTGAGATAAAGCGTCGCGCTCAGGCTGTCATAACGCACGTTCCAGTCTGTGGAATCGCTGACGGCGAGAGTGTTTCCGTTTGACTTGTAATAAGTCCCGGAAGAGAGCACCACCCCCGCAACCGCAACTATGTTGTTTACCGGAATAAGCTCCTGCGCAAATTCCGGATGAACAGTCACCGCCGCGCTCGGCATAGTGAATTCAAAGATACTTTGTGTGATGGGAACGCTAATTAGAGATCCCGCGTCGCCCGACAACTGCGTATAGCTGTAATAGCTGCCGCATATAGATGTTCCGCTTCCGCTGCCGGCTGAAAAGGTGTAATTATCATACGGCGTAAGGTTAAGCGTGACCGACGTGCCCGCGGGAACGCTGTCACCGGATGAAACAGTTATATCTTCGCCGCTTCCGTTTTTATAGCTTGCCGTGACAGTGCCATCCGTCACGCTGCCCCAGCTTATCGCGTAGGAGGCCGGCGGCGTTATTGTGCGGGTGTATTGACAGGTGTTACAAGTGGTATCGTTATCGCTGTCGTACACGTGTTCTCCGTACCCGCTCTTGAGGCTGTTGTCGGTAAAGAAGCAAATCCCCAAACGCTCGCCCTCGCACTCATGCCAATGGTGGGTGGCGTTGGTCGTCCAGTCCGACACCCATGAATGAGTATGCAACGGCGCGTAAAAATACGCCGCGCTTGCAGTCGACCAGTCGCTGACGGCGTAGGTCGGGTCGCCAACTGACATCGCGCTTCCCTTCGCCTGAACCCTGAAGGTGTACGCGCCTGCGCCGCTTTCGCTTATGACGGACGAAAAGTCATAGCTCGCCGCGTCATCAAGGCTGCTGACCGGGCTTCCGACCGCTTCGCCGTTTTTATATAGCTGCACGCTATAGTTTTCCGCAAGATACGACGGCTCCCATGTCGCCGTCGTGCCGCTCCATACGGGGCTTTGCGGCGGAGTAAGCTTGCCCTTGCCGTCTGTGTTCACGAACATGGCGTTAACGGTCGCGTCGCCGGACAAAATGAAGCTGTAGCTTCGGTTCGCAATGACCTGTGTAACTTCGAGCGCCACGTTTTCTTGAGTAAAAGAGTTGTATCTTGTCACGACAGGCGCGCCGTCTTTGAGCGTATAGCCGCTTGCGGGGGACACAATCAGCGTGACCTTGTTGCCGCTGTAAGCGGACGAAGGTGAGGCTGTAATCGTGCCGTTTTCCGTTGACTCTATCGTAACGGTATATAATCTCGGGATTGCCATTGAATCCTTGCGGGCAACGGTGACGGAACAGGCGGGCATTACAAACCAGCTCATGCCGAGAGCCGCGTTATAAGTAAGAGGAAGGCTTATTGCGTCGCTGTCTTCGGTTCCGCCGCCGATTTCGCCGCTTTCACCGCTTTCGCCACTTTCGCCGCCGCCGGATGATGCAGATGAATCAATATACGTCGCCTGCCATTGGTTATGCTCGCCGTAGAAAACTACTATTTCACCCTCGTATGCCGGAGCGCAATTGAGCTTTGAAACATCGCTTGTAACCTCGACGGCGGTTCCCGCCGCCTTGAGGAAGGCAAAGCTGTTTGTGCCGCTCGTCACAATAAACGGCGCGGCGGACTTGTTGATGTAAACTTCACTTCCCACAGTCACGCGGGAAACGAGCGAATCTAATGGCAGATTGAGCGTTGCGGCTGTGCCGCCTGAAAAGGCGACCTGATATATAGCCTTATTGCCGAGCGCGTCCGCAGTCGTAACCGTTGCGCTCCACGCAGTGCTCGGAAGATTGAGCGTCACAGGTACGCATGCCGTTGTCGCGGGGCGGATGCGTAGGTATTTGTGATCTTGGCTGTAGTTGTATGCCTCCGTCGCATTGTTTGTGTAATTGTCGCCCGGGTCTTCCGGCTCTGTATTTGCTTTCCATTCGTACCATTTGTCGTTCGTCTGCGTGCCATCCGAAAATGACGGCTGCCTGCTTATCGCATATTCATCTCCCGACGCGGTGAGCTCGCCGCCGGTGATGGTATATGATGATCCGATAACGCCGCGGCTCCCCCAAGCACTTCCTCCGGCGCCGGTAAGAGCGCCGCCGGATACGGTGATGTTCCGGGCGTACACACCCCGGCTTATTTTACTAGCCGTACCGCCTCTGCCGACGAGCGAGCCGTTCGTGACCGTGAGGTCGCTACCAACGCGCACGCCACAACTCTCCCCACCTGCTCCTGTGGACGTGCCGCCGGTGGCGGAAAGCGAGCCGCCGCCCCTCACGGTAAGGCTGCCTTTTACACGAATGCCAAATAGAAAAAAAGTACTGTCCTCATCGGTAGTCTGTGTATTAGTAACGGTGCTGCTGCCGGAAAGGACTAATATAAGGTCGCCATTCGCGAAGATAACGCCGCTTTCGTGACCGGCTTCCGCGCTGATGTTCAGACTGTTGAGATAGAGCGTGTTGCTTGACGCGTCTAAATAGGCGTTATAGTCCGTCGGATTACTGTCGACCGTGCCAATACCGCCGTCGCTTTTGTTGTGGTAATAGGGCTCGTTGGCGGAAAGCGTTTTGCCGCCGATTTGAACGGTGGAAATGCGGAGCTTTATGTGCAGGTATTTGTGGGTACCGCTGTATTCGTATGCATCCGCTGCGCTGTTTGTGTAATCGCCTTCCGGCTCGGTCGCCATTTCCGCGTTTGATTTCCATTCGTACCATTTGTCGTTCGTCTGCGTGCCGTCTGAAAATGACGGCTGCGCGTTTATCGCACGAGTACCTCCCGACGCGATAAGCTCGCCGCCGGTGATGGTGACGTCACCAACCACGCCGTGGCTACTCTCAGCAGTTCCTCCTGCGCCGGTGAGCTTGCCGCCTGATACGGTGATAGATGAAGCCGTCACACCACTTGAAGTATTCGCTGTACCGCCCGTGCCGGTAAGCGAGCCGCCGGATACGGTAATAGATGAATAAGTATCCACGCCTTTTGATACATTCGCTGTACCGCCTTTTCCGGAAAGTATGCCGGCTGAAATTGTGATGCCTTCCCTTGCATGCACGCCAAGGCTGTTTCCCGCTTTGCCGGAAGACTCGCCGGCGACACCGACAAGAGTGCCTTCGGATACGGAGATTGAATAAGCGTTAACGCCGTAGCAATAGCCACCTGGGGCATTGGTCGAGCCACTAATCGCGGTTAGGAAGCCGCTGCCCCGCACAGTAAGGTCACCATCCACACGCACACCGCGTATTCCGTCACTGCTTCCGGAAAACGTATTGACCACGGTGCTGCTACCCGTTAGGTTAATTATAAGATTGCCCAGCGCATAAAATACAGCGTCATCGGCACCCACGCTGATGTTCAGGTTGTTAAGATACAGCGTGCCGTTTGCCGCGTCGAAATAGGCGTTATAATTCGTCGGGTCACTGTCCGCTGTGCCCTGCGCGCCGCCTGTACCATTGTGGTAATAGGGATACATGCTGTTAAGTGTCACGCCGCCGATTTGAACGCTTGTTGCCGCTGTCGCTGAAGCGGTAACGGGCATGATTGACAGCAGCATCACAGCCGCGAGCAATATTGAGAAGAATCGTTTCATATTTTTCACCCTCATTTCTTTATAAGGCACAAAACGCTGTGCATCAATTTGCTGCTTCGCACACATTCAAAAAGACATAAAGAGCACAAAAGCACATCCTCTTTTTTAAATGTATAAAAACAGACGTGTAAATATCTGTTTGTTGAAGAGCCCGTCCGAATAGATTTATAGTTGTCAAAACATTTATAGTCTGCTGTTCCGGGTCGGCAGCAATAACGGGTAGTAAGCCTCGAAAATCATCACCTATATATAAACGCATAAAGTAATTTTTTTGGCAATAAGTCCGACTCTTATGTTGTTGAAAATCTTGCTCAATTGACCTGTTATAATCCATTGTATATTATATAAAACAAAAAATCAACAGTTTTAAGGCGAATCGCACGGCAATATCAATAATAAGAATTATGAACAGCTATTAACTCCGGATAATCAGTATAATTTTACCCGTCCGCTCAGTGTGCAGCTATAAGCTTGCTGTAATCGGAAAATCCCTTGTAAAAGCCCGTGCATTTAAATAAAACATAAACCAATATACTCCTGTATCTACGCGGATTTTGTATGTTGTTGGTTGCCTGCAGTGCCGTGCTGTCGTTGACAGTAGACACAAACGCAAAATGACTGTACTGAAATAAAATACATGCCAGAAAATATGTTGAAATGTAAAATCCGCCCGGTCTGATTGCTCAGCTCAGGCGGATTTTATTAATTGGCTCAAAAGCCCCTGCGTGAGGGGCGACTGTGAGCCGTCAACTCCGGAGGCTATCAGCGGGGTTATTTCAATCCACACCCCTGCGTGAGGGGCGACTTTATCCACGATTCCTGAAGCTGTGTCGCCTCATCATTTCAATCCACACCCCTGCGTGAGGGGCGACGATGTGATAGATTACCTGCGATTGTATCGGCTTATTTCAATCCACACCCCTGCGTGAGGGGCGACAACATATGATACTTGCTTGCCGTCGCGCACGTTATTTCAATCCACACCCCTGCGTGAGGGGCGACACACTACATAATAATCTCGCGGTTAATGCGTTTCAGCACAAACCCAATAAGATGCTCACGCTTTTACAGAAAAGAATTCATTAATGTCTTGGAACAGAGAACGCATTTCTTGTGAGTTCTCTTCCTTTAATTTTCCGTTTTCTGTCATCATTCCGGATTTTCCATCCCTGTGAACAGCTTTCTTATCCCTTATATCAGGTTGGGTTATAATAAAACTTTTAAACATTGGGAATTTTTCTGAAAAGTCATCTTTGTCGGCGGATTTGTCCCCGTCAAAAACAGCAACAACTTTTTTATATCCCAAATCTCTTAAAATTGCGGCAATTTTCTGGATATTTGACGCTCCTCCCGAGCCCCATCCGAAGAAGGTTCCCGACAAGTCAATCTCAAGTTCTTCAGACGCTTTTTTATACATAATAACATCCTCTTGACCTTCGGTCAATATTATGTTGTCTTCAAGAAAAAAGATTTCCTTTGCTTCCAATCCAAGAGTATGCGGCTGATTAATATTTTGCAAAAAACCCTTTAACTCTTTACTTGAGTCTTGAGAAAGGAGATTAATTTGGAGATTCCCGTCAGAATCTTTAACTGTGCGATATAAAGAGGCGCCGTTAATAATTGATTTAAAATCAATTAAATATGGCGAGTGAGTACTAATGAGAATTTGTCTGTCCTTTGAATACTCGTTAAATAGACATAGTATTTTCTTTTGATAAGATGGATGCAAAGACAATTCCGGCTCATCAATTGCAATGGTATCGCCCGGCTTTGAATCATATAACGAATCACAAATAGTAAATACACTCCAGATACCATCACCTAAGCCTTCACTGCTATGTATGCATCCGTTAATAGTTACTTTTAAGAAGAATCTGCCTCCGTCATTTTGCTCAATTGTCCATTCGAGATTATATCCCAATACTCTTTTGAGTAATTTGTCAAATTCGTTTTTGTTATCCTGCATTTTAAATAGTCTGCAATTGAATTCTGATATTGATGCAGATCTGTTTCTGTAATTCATCTGCTGATTTCGTATATAGTCATTACGCTCCATAAAAGATTTGTCAAATTCGTAATCAACAAATCGACGTGATTGCAGGCTGAATATCTTCGGCCCTTCCCACCAGTCATCATTTTTCAAATTATTCTTTTTAAAAACAGTAGAGCTTCCGCCACTACTAACGGTATCGATTGTATATGTGTCGTTATCTGTTAAAAGTTTTAAATGTATCATTCCGTTTTCACATTTAATGTTTCTCTTTCGCTCGGAAAATGAAGGAGGATTGTCTCTCGTGGAATTAAAACACCTCAGGGCTTCTATAATTGTTGTTTTGCCTGTATTATTAGAACCCACGAAAATTGTTATTCCGCTTCCGCTTTCTCCGTTTGGAGAAGAGAACTTAATTGTTTTTTCTTCTCCAAATCCCCTGAGACCTTTTATTGAAATGCTTTTTATCATTTGCTTCACCCCAAGATTCATCATAGCGTTTATTCCATATAAGCTTTCCGCAATTGCTGTTAAGCGCAACTTATTCGCCTTTCGGCAAACGTTATATTTCTCGCTTTTCTCGAAGAGATTTTCTGTTCGCGTACAAAACTGCCGAAAGTAATAACACTCGGCATCAGCAATTTTTGTTTTAAACAATTTCCGAATTCATAGCCATGTCACTGTTCCCATGAATGTTTCAGCAAACATAAACCCCTGCAACTCGCCCATACATTCCCAAGAATTGTGTAAACTCACACCAACGGGAACACCGCGTCTGAGAACAATTTTATCTTTGAAAGCTTCGCCATGGTTGGATTTGCTGTATTTGAATTTAACAGTTAGATACTCGCCTTGCTCATCGCTGCGCACCTCGTCTATCATGAATTCGGACAATTGAAAATATCTGCTATCGCTTTCTCTGCCCAGAATCGTCGGTAAACTGCTAAGACTGAATATACCCCCGTCTGAGTCGGAGAATTCGTATTTATACTCACCGCTCAGAATAGGGCTCGGGGTATCCCATGAAAAAAACACAAATGTACCTTTGATTATGACTGACTCTTTTTTCATTATAATCATCGCCTTTCAATATCGGGCATATATAACGTTGAGTTGCACGTTTTTCCAACTCAGATGCCGAAGATTTCAGCTCATGTTTACTTTGCTTTTTAAAACATCAGGTGAAAAAAGTGTTTATTCAGCTCTTGTAATTTTTATCATCGCAACACTGTAACGGCTCAACTCAAGAAACTGTGTAACTTTATCAGCTGAATAGTATTCGGTTTTTTCAGGCGAAAGGTTGTGCTCTTTGTCGAGTATAAATATCTCGGCTTTGTACGGGTGTCCGCCGAGTCCGTTCATGCGCAGCTCGACAGTTCCTTCGTCGCCTCTGAAGCTGCTTATCAACACAGTATTCTGTTTATCCCCTGTGCCGGCGAGTGCGTATATTCCGTCACCCTCGGTTTCAACCTGTGCAGCGTTTGACGATGCACGGAACAGTTCGCCGTAAGCGCAGAATGAATAATACGGCTTTAACGGGCATGCGTAACGGTCAAACAGCCCGCAAAATCTTGAAATCATTTGTGCATCATAATAATTTGCAATATCGACAGGGCAGCTGTTCATGGCAATGAGAGCCGCCGCGTCGAATGCAGCGCCGACCTCGTTACCCTGATTGTCAAAGGCCTCTTTACATAAATCTACGGTGTCATCGCTGCGCAATATCTTCCATATATCGCCCTCAATTTTGCGCTCAAAGCCTATGTAATTCCATTCGTCAAAAATAATCTCGACTTTTGTAAATCCCGCGTTGTCGAGTAATTCACGGCACCTGAAGGCAGGCTCGGTAACCTCCTTCACAGAATTCAGATAGCCGTGATATGAAAGAAAGTCCAGTGGGAGCTTTTTGTCGCAGCAAAAGCTGATAAATTCCGCAACGCTTTCGCTCACGCCGCAAAACGCAAGTCCGCCGATAAGGTAATCGGGGTTTTCCGCTTTAATTGCAATTGCGGCTCGTGCGTATAAATCCATCACCTGCTCAAACGTGCCGCCGCGCCAGTTGCAACGGATTCCGCGTTCATTTATGCCCTCGGCTTCGTTCCATATTTCCCAGCGGCGTATGTTCATATTAAAGCCGTTTGCCCAGCCGTTGTTGTAATGTCGGATAATCTGAAGAACAATTCTTACCCACTTGTCAAAGTCCTTCGGCGGTGCAGCGTAGCGCGCGCCGATATCATGGTCAATGCTTTCGCCGAGCCTGTAAATTATTTCAGAGTTCAGTGCCTGTATTGATTTCAGCAAACGGTCTGTACGCTCGAAAAAGTAATTTGACGGGTTTTGCTCGTCAGCATCAAAGTTAGGAAAAATCCTTGAAACGTCAACATAAAATCGGGAATTTGCACCATCGGTGTCATGCAAACGTACAGACGGAACACCTATTTCTCTATAATATTTCGACAGGTCCGTTACACCGCTGTTGCAGATAGGACCGTTGCACACACCATGCACGGGTTTGATTTTTCCGTTGGATTTGCTGAAGTCGACACAAACAACATTCATTTTTCAGCCTCCGTTGTTTTATAAATATTTCTTCTGTATAAGATTATCATGTGCATTATTGCTTGTCAAGCAACAGCAATGGAATCTGTGCTGTTTTTGTAATTCTCAGCTTAACAATGTCCTCTTTCCCCGGGCTCGGTGCAGATATATCGCATAATATTTTCCGGACTTTTTCCGCAATAACCACAGCTCGGCAAATATAAAAAACAAACCGCTTTCGCCGTTAATGAAAATACTTTGCGTTGCAATTTCAACAATGAATATCGAAGAAGGCACAGCGTAAAGCGGAAAAGAGATTTGCTCGGATACAAGACATCGGTAAAAAAAGAAAGCACCTTTTTCAACAATCAAGCGGTTTTAAGCGATAATTCAAATTAGACTGCTGGGTTCAGATTTACTGCTTTGGGCGGTTTACTGTTCCGTTTTCGGCTTTTTCGTATTTGCGGCATTGCGGCCTTGTGTTTGCCTGCTCCTTTATTGATTTTTTTCCGCATTGATGTATAATAAGAAATGTTTAGGGCGAAATGTGCACACCGCAAATTACTCAGCGGCCGCCTGTGCTACACAAAATGTTCAATAATCGTTGAGCAAAACGCACTGTCCAATCGGAGGAATACAAGTGAAAACAATTGCAATCATTGACGATGATATTTATATCGGCAACATGGTGGAAGAAGTTCTGCGCCACTCCGGATATGAGGTTATCCGCGCCTACTCCGGAACAGAAGCGGTTTTGCTTCTGAACCAAAAGCGCCCCGACCTTGTGCTGCTCGACCTAATGCTTCCGGGAATGACCGGTGAGAAGGTGCTCGAGGTCATCAATCATATTCCGGTAATTGTAGTAAGTGCTAAAGTGGAAACGAGCGACAAGGTCAGCTTACTTCGCTCCGGTGCTGCCGATTATATCACAAAGCCATTTGATATTGACGAGCTGCTTGCAAGAATTGCGGTACAGTTCAGAAAAGCATCCGAATACCAGACCTCATCCGTACTCACCGTCGGTGATATGCGTCTTGACACGGCATCTCACGCATTATCAATTGACGGCACCGATGTCAAGCTTACGAAAACAGAATACGCGATATTGAAGCTGCTTATGCAGAATCCCGGACAAGTTATGGCAAAATCCGTTATACTGGATTCCATTAGTGCTGACACGCCGGACTGTATGGAGGGCTCGCTAAAGGTACATATCAGCAATCTGCGAAAAAAGCTCCAAGCAGTTTGCGGAGCTGATTATATTGAGGCGGTATGGGGCATCGGATTCCGTCTGCGTACAGAATAAAATCTTTACCGTTTCTTTATTGTTTTCTTAACCGCCGTCTTTACCTCTCCTTGATATACTGGTATCAACAAGGCAAGCAAAGCGGTTTGCGTTGTCTTAAAAAGGAGGAGAATGACTTTGGAATATGTTTTACAAACAAATTCGCTCACGAAGCAGTATAAGCATTTCAAAGCACTTAACGGACTGACGATGAATGTCCCAAATGGCTCAATATACGGCTTTGTCGGCAAAAACGGTGCAGGTAAAACCACGCTAATCCGCCTAATCTGCGGACTTCAGGAGCCGACCTCCGGCGAGTACGCGCTGTACGGTGTAAGCAACGGCGACAAAAATATACCCGCTACACGCAGACGTATAGGTGCGGTGGTTGAAACGCCGTCGGTATACTCAACTCTCACGGCATATGAGAATCTAAAACAGCAATATCAAATACTCGGAATCCCTTCATATGACGGGATTACCGAGCTGTTAGAGCTTGTCGGACTCAAGGACACCGGAAAAAAGAAGGTCAAGAACTTTTCGCTCGGTATGCGCCAGAGACTCGGAATTGCCGTTGCGCTTGCGGGAGAGCCCGACTTTCTTGTGCTCGACGAACCCGTAAACGGACTCGACCCCCAAGGCATCATTGATATGCGTGAGCTTATATTAAAGCTCAACCGCGAAAAGCAGATTACCGTGCTTATCTCCAGCCACATTCTTGACGAGCTTTCAAAGCTTGCGACACATTACGGCTTTATTGACAATGGCAGAATCGTAAAGGAAATCAGCGCACAGGAGCTTGAAGCAAGCTGCCGCAAATGTGCAAAGCTTACGGTCTCCGACATCAAGGCACTTTCGCGTGTTCTTGATGCAATGCATCTTGAATACTCTGTTGTATCCGAAAATGAAACGGATGTTTATGCTAACATAAATGTTACAACACTCGTCCATGAACTCGACAAAGAGGGCTGTGAGCTTATATCTGTAAAGGAACATGACGAAAGCCTTGAGAGCTTCTATATCGGTTTAGTGGGAGGTGGCAATAATGAGTAAGCTTGTATTTTCCAACCTTTCACGCACAAAGCGCGATTTGATATTTTGGATTTGCTCAATAATCTCATTTGTTGCCGGAATCTTTGTTTCCGTACTGCAGTATATTGAAACCACGGTAAACGGGTACGAAAACGAATCGGAATCGGCACTCTTTGCGTTTGTCATTATTACCGCAATTCTCTTTCCCGTGTTTGTTTCACTGTTTGTCGGCACGGAATACAGCGACGGCACTATCAGAAACAAGATTGTTTCCGGACAAAAGCGCGGTGCTGTATATCTTGCAAACCTCATCACCTGCATAATAGTCGGTGCAATTATGTGCGTACTCTACATCGTACCGTACATCTGTATTTCTATTCCCCTGCTCGGCTCCTTCACCTGCGGGATAACGCCGGTCATCCTGTTCACATTAGCCGCTGTTGTGCTGATGATAGCCTTTGCTTCAATATTTACGCTGATATCAATGCTCTGCACAAGTAAAGCATATTCCGCAGTTGCGTGTATACTGCTTTCATTCCTGCTGCTGTTCATTGGCATATATATCACATCAAGTCTCAACGAGCCCGAATACTACGATTCGTTCTCATATATTGAAAACGGTGTTGAGATGACTGAAGAAAAAGAGCTAAACCCGCATTATCTGTCTGGTACAAAGCGAGAGGTATATGAATTTCTGCTCGATTTCATCCCCGGCGGCCAGGTAATCCAGATTTCCGGTATGAAGGCTAAAAATCCACCAATACTCGCGCTGTACAGCTTTATTATAATTACTTTCACCACCGGCGCAGGCTTGATTGTTTTCAGAAAGAAAGACCTCAAATAAGGAGGACACATGGAAGTCCCGTTGTACTGCATAATCGGCGTACTGCTGATTGTTATAGTGATATTGCTCTGTCGCTACTATTCGATGCGGCGGACTGTGGATGCAATAACTAAAGCTGTAACACAAAGGCTCAGCGAAGACACAAATGTGCTCATAGACGTATTGTCACGCGACAGATACATCCGCAGGCTTGCGAGTGAAATCAACGCACAGTTGCGCGAGCTGCGCGTACAGCGTCAACGCTTTATTATGGGTGATGCAGAGCTTAAAAATGCAGTAACGAATATCGCCCATGATTTGCGAACTCCGCTGACTGCTATTTCGGGATATCTGCAACTGCTTGAACGGGAAGAAAAATCCGAAACGGTTTGCAGATATCTTGATATGATTGCTAATCGCACCGAGGCACTGCGGACACTTACAGAGGAATTGTTCAAATATTCCATTCTTACTTCACAGGCGCAGTTGAAAGCGGAGTCGGTTATTGTAAACGCCGTGCTCGAAGAAAGTCTTGCCGCTTCTTACGGTTTACTCACGCAGCAAGGCATTGAGCCAACGATAAATATAACGGATACAAAGGTGGAGCGTATGTTAGACCGCTCTGCCCTCTCGCGCATATTCGAGAATATCATTTCAAACGCCGCCAAATATGCTGACGGCGATTTTGCGGTAAGTATGAGTGAGGACGGAAAAATCGAGTTTTCCAACACCGCAAGCGAGCTTGATGCAGTGTCAGTCGGGCGAATCTTTGACCGTTTTTACACGGTCGAGACGGGGCGGAATTCAACAGGAATAGGGCTGTCTATTGCCAAGCTGTTGACCGAGCGCATGGGCGGCAGTATTTCAGCACAAATATGCAACGGCAGGTTAACAATCAGCGTTGAATTTATTCAGAGCCCTGTGCGTTTTCTGTGACTGTTTGCGCGGAAAACAAAAAAGGATATCAAATAAACTCCAAACCGTATGGCATAGAAATTGATTAGAATTTCATATTTCTTTTTTGCGACACATCATAGCGGTGTGTCGCCTTTTTATTTGATTGCTTTTCCTGGGTATCCGTATCCGCAAATATTTTTTGATAAATGCAAATGTTTTTTACTCACTTGACAAGTACGTTTATACTGTGTATACTGTTTATGTACAGATGAAAAGAGGCGAGGATTTGAATATTTATATAGACAACAAAAGCGGAACACCGATTTATGATCAGATTTATTCCAAAATAAAAAATGAGATACTGAACGGGAATCTGCGTGAGGATGATGCGCTTCCGTCAATACGCAATCTCGCCAAGGATCTGCGTATCAGTGTTATTACAACGAAACGCGCATATGATGAGCTGGAAAAGGAAGGCTTTATCTACACGCTTCCGGCAAAGGGCTGTTTTGTAGCGCCGCAGAACTTAGAGCTTATCCGTGAGGAAAACCTGAAAAAAATAGAAGGCCATATCGATGAAATATGCAAACTTGCTGTGTCCTGCGGATTATCTAAAGAAGATATAATTGAAATGTTCAATGTATTGGAGGGTGACAAGGAATGAACGCCATTGAAATTAAAAATCTATGTAAAGCATATCCGGGATTCAGTCTTGACAATCTGAATCTTCAACGACTTCACACGGGATGAAAACCATTCGATTTTGATTTCCTCGCACATTGTCAGCGACCTTGAAAAGCTCTGCGATTATATCGCTTTTCTGCACAAGGGTAAGCTGCTTCTCTTTGAGGAAAAGGATGTGCTTACACAGGAATACGGAATCATTCACGGCTCAGCGAACATGATTTCCGCCATACGCACGGAAGCCGTTATTGGAAAAAAACAAACACCTTACGGCATCGAAGCCATTGTAAAGCGTTCCGCAATACCTACTAATACGGAAATCAGTCCGGTCAGCATCGAAGAGCTGTTTGTATTCATGGTTAAGGGGGTGAAGTAAATGAAAGGACTTTTATTGAAGGATTTTTATATGATCGGGAAATACTGTCGGTCATTTGTTCTAATCCTTACCGTATTTCTTGTCGTCTCCTGCTTCGGAAACGATAACACTTTCTTTATAATCTATCCGGTGCTGATTGCCGGAATGATTCCGGTGACTCTCATATCCTATGACGAACGTGAAAAATGGCATATTTACAGCGAAACCCTGCCTTATACACGGGCACAGTTTGTTTCGGTAAAATATCTGATTGGTCTGCTCTTTGAACTTACAGTGTTTCTGCTTTCTGCCGCGGCACAGGCATAAAAAACGCGAGCTTTAAAAAGAAAGAAATGAAAAATACACATATCTGTCCGAAATTCGGCTCCGTGAACTCGTCCGTATTCCGGACAACGGCAGATATTCGAGGGAAAACAATATCTACACAACCACGGTGACTCTGTTCGGAAAATCCCGGTAATCCGATATGTCTATACATCCTGCGGATATGTCAAAAACCGGGTGAAAAATCAAGAAAATTGCAAAAAATTAAAACCAGCTTTCGCTGAGTCTTTTCATTAAAATCAGAACAGATTAAACAAAAGGAATCAGCCGAAGCATTCGTACAGGAGACGGTTCTAAGCTTTTATGATACAAAAGCATTATTTTACCTTGCTAAAGTGATATTCTGTTCGCATCCAAAACGCTCGAAGCACCTATCACTCGGCGTAGCCTAATATCACGCATCCATAGATGCATAGAACTCTCCCAACGCGAATAGAACAGAAAAAATCCTATTGCTTTCGCAATAGGATTTTTTCTGTCAATATCGGGTGATATGAACCCGAAGCCGATTTTAGGGGTGGATTCTATCATCACCAAGGCAGCGAGTTAAATATCCTTGACACAATGAATATTTAACTCATAAATGATTGACGTGCATGTGAATGCCGATGGGTGGTCAGATAATTCTTTTAATCAGTTCAATCTTTTCCTTTGCCGAAGAGCATGAGTATGGTTTCATTTCCTCAGCGGTCAAAATTCTTTCATTCGTAAAGTATTCAAGGCATTCAAGAATTGCATTGCCGAACAAAACTATGTTTGACTGTAAATAATCCGATAATTCTTTTCCTGTCAGAAGATTGCTTCTTCCAAGGTTATATTCTCTGCAAAATTCAAAAGCCGGAAGCTCCTTTGCGCAAAACAGTGCCTTATCCATTTCGTTTTTTGTAGAGAATCGGTAAATCAAATCCCTTGTCACTTTTATTTTCATTTTTGCATTCAAGCTGATTTCAAGAATTTTTTGATATAGCAGGATTGCTTCATCATAATTTTCAGGTGATTCCTTGATTGTTCCGGATAGCGCCCATGCTAAGTTATACATCAGCTCTTCATTACCGGGATGCTTAATCAGTGTTTCTCTCAAAAGCGGGATTGCCTGCAAGTAGTTACCATTCTTGAATAAATCATTTGCCTGATTGCATACATTTTGGATTTCTTCATTTTGCTTGCTTGTATCGTGACCGAGAAGATAATCTACCGACACATCAAAATAATCAGCGATAATTATAAGCAGCGAAATGTCCGGATATGATGAATTCGTTTCCCATTTGCTCACCGCCTGACAGGATATTCCTATCGTTTCGGCAAGCTGTTCTTGGGTCAGACTGCGTTGCTTGCGTAGATTTTTCAGAATAACAGCAAAATCGTTGTACATGAATCTTTCCTCCTTTTCTTTTTTTGAACCGGTTCTGCTTATATAATAGCAGAATGATGTAAAAAGTCCACATACAACTATTTTAATTTATTTCTACCGCCGGTTGATTTCGATGCTTTGCGATTGCTTTACTTCGCTTACGGATAGACAAAATAAAACAATAACCCGAATCCCTTCGCCGACCGGTGAAAGGCTCGGATTATCTTGCTTTGTCTAATGAGTACAAAAAAGATGACACCGGCCGTCTTTTGTAGAGATTTGAACTCTCGAATAAACAAGCTCTCAAGCCAGCACACTTATTATCTATAACTACTTGTTGACTCGCATATTTCCACTTCGGCATATCCCAATGCTTCCATAGCTGTTTCAAGCTCATAATAATTTTTTTGATATTTAGGTCCTGTTACAATTTTTTTAATTATATCTTTAGGAAATTTTAATGGGATGCAAGTATTAATCATATTACTTTTAGGGTATGCTTTTATTTTCTTTATCTCCCAGCCCTCGGGAAGATTTTCTATTTTCTCGGGATATTGATATATGATTCTTTTTTCTTTTTCACCATCATAGTGCATTGTTTTAAGATTAATTCCTGCTGGATAAGTCTGTTTTATCTTTTCCATTGCGATATCCATCATTTGAAAACCATTATCGCGGGAATTTGCTAACAAATATTCATACAATTTGGGGATATAATTTTGAAGTTCTTTCTCACTTACGTATGTAACACTTTGATATGTTAATTCTTTCTTTGATGAAATTTGCGAAAATGCTGTTTCATCAAAACCTATTGCAATTCCTTGCCCATTATCAGCATATGCAATCCATTGGCTAACCGAATCTGAATTTTCACTAAAACATGTTATATATTCAGGATACGCACCTAAGGGTGTTTCGTACAGTTGAATTGCTCCCGGGTGACTTGCAAACTCAAACATTTTGCTCAAACAATTCTTCTTGTCATATTTTTCCAACAAATTAAAAAGCATCTTGTAAACGCCAACAGTTTCATTACCGTCATTCAAATTGCGTATACTAGTCATCCAAATTTCATGATTTTGCAAAATAGACAGTGCTGTGGAAACATTACAATAGTAAAACACTAAATTATTATTCATATTCGTGTCCTCCTTAATTTTGATATTATGACTAATATGATTTAAAATTTCAAATATATTTTTTCTTTTATTATAACACATAAATATGCAAATCCAAACCAAGAAAAACCATACAGAATAAAATGCCCTCTGAAGAAGAATTAAAAACGCAGGTAGTAATTATATGACATTTTATAATGAGCAACGCTCTCATACAAAGAACTGATACGAGACGTCACTTAATAAAGAACTTGAATATTATAGTAATAAGGCACCTTAGCAAGAAATTTAAATTAGACAATTGGGTTGGGATTTATTTGTTTTTTTCTTTTTCAACTTCTCTTTTACGCTTTTTGATTTTCGTATCCAATTTATAAATATAAAAAAATAGGTTAAGAACCGCTTAAAATAAGGGAATATAACAAAGCACCTATTGATGGTTCGGATTTCAATAGGTGCTTTGATGTCTTTACAGGGCAATTTAGATACCGCTTATTTAACTCATTTTCATCTTATGAAAATCACGATTTAGGGCTGTTTTGCTTGTATGCACAGTCATATAATCCGGTATTTTTTTTAAAAAGGGATTGAAGTATAAACCGAAAACTTGGGTAATCGTGTAAATGATACCCGAAATCGCAGGCTGTAAAAATCAACCGGCGGCAGAAACCAATAAAAAGTGCCATTGCGGGCTTTTTAGTTAAAAAGCCCGCCGAACATGCCGTCAATCATTTGGAAGATGTAACTTATCAGTTCTGCTACCTTAACGAGAATATTGATTGCGTTTTGCCCTCTGTCCGGGCAATAATCGAAGATTACGGTTGCGCTGTCGAGAACGGTTGTGTCCTTGACTGTATCCGGATACACGAACTCCTCCTTGACAAATTCAACTGTGACGGTGTGTGTGCCGCGTTCAAGTGCCTCGGCGGGGATAATAATCTCGTTGGTGTTGTAATCGAACGATATACCGTCATTAACGGAGCTGCTGCCGTCTATATACCACGCAGAGGGAACAACTCCCTTTTTGGCGGAGCCGCTGCGCACGGATATAAAATGGTCCGCGCAGGAAATTTTTATTGTTGAGGTACTTGTGCTTTCAACTATGTCACCGTCGTGTAAATCGGTGAAGCCGAACTGCACAACCTCCGGGACTGCAGTAAGCTCCGTGGCTGAATACACACCCTCTGCATTATTCTCATAAAGAGTGAATGAGGCGGTAATATCGCCGACTGCAAGCTGTTGAGATGCGTTAAGGTCATATGAGAAGGCGTATCTGTGATTTTTCTCAAATGTTACCTCGGCGTCCCTGTGCTCGAGAACGGCGTTTATCGCAAGCTCAAACGGGCTGCCGAGCATCTTGCCCGTGTCAAGGTCAAATATCCGATTAATTTCACCTATGGAAAGAGTATCGTTTATCGGAGCCGAAAGCGTGATTTCAAACATGTTGCCCAGAAATTCAACCACCTGTGCGCGCTGTATGTCATCGGTGCACCGGGTTTTTATGGCTTTAATGTAATCCTCTTGGGCTGCTTTCATATATGCCAGCATAGACTCAAGATCGGTTGCAAAGGCGGAGGGATCGCCAAGCTTCTCGGCTAAATGCTCTGCAAAAGTTTTAGCGCCGTTAATATATGTGTTCATGGGCGCCCAATAATCCTTTTGCTTGAGGCATGCCAGACCGTAGCTGTCAATCTCCAAACGAGCGAGCTCGGCGGGGTCGTTTTCGAGCTTACTGACATAGGAGCCGGAGCCGTCAAAATCAGTAAAGAGAAACTCATCCCAATCCCCGACGGAGCCGGATTGATATAGCTTCCCACCGGTTTCGAGTGCGTCGCTCTGCTCCGATATTGTCCGGATAATCATATTGCAGTGCGGTTGCCCGCCGAGTAACGCGGTGATTTCGTTTACGAGGGCATCCTCGTCCTCTTCTGTTAAATACCTGGCAATAGAAACCGTGATATCTTTTTTCGGAACCAGCTTGACCAGCAGTGTTCCGCTCTCCTCGCAGTATTCAACGGAAAAATCGGAAAGCGGCTGTGCCACATCGGCGGCTAAAGCAGATGTGCCCGTGGCGGTAAGCATAACCGCACACATAATGATGCTCAGTACTTTTTTAAGCATTATGACCCTTCCTTTCTATTGTTATTGTTATGAGAGCGCTTGAATCCGGTGTTACTCTCAGTCAAAGAGAGCGACTATTTCATGGTAAGAAATTCGGGGATAGTGAGAATATATCGGTTACCCGTCGATTGGCTGTCCTCATGTGTGTACTCGGCATCCGTGCCCGCACCGCCGTAGCAGCCNNCCGTAGCAGCCTATGTTGCAGCTTTTAAAGACGTTTCCGAAAAAGTCCTCCGTCAGCTCATCGTCAACCTTAATTCCCACGCCGATAAGCGGAGATTTCTCAGAGAGCATAAACGAGTTGATATCCGTCGTGTCGGACGAGGTGAAACCGGGGTCGCAGTTAAGCGAGCCAATATCAAACAACGGATTAAGGTGGCCGTAACAGCAGTTATTTGCATATGTAATCGGCAACAGCTGTTATAAAGATTATGGTGCAGCTGACTGCACAAAGTTTCCTATTCCTGCATATTTGCATATTATCACATTTTGCACGGGCAGTCAAGGGAGGCGCAGCTGCCGACGAAGTCGGTTAATCCTTGAGTGTCCGGACGGAAGGTAATAGTTTTTCAAGCAGGAACCGCCTGAGGAGCTTTGCCGCCGAGACTTGAATGCGGCCTTATGGTGTTGTAATAATTCACCCATCGGTCGGTTAGCCCTCTGCTTCACGCAGGTCTGAAAACAGCTCGCCATTCAGGAATTCGTCTGCCCCTTGAGTCCGACAGCATTTGTTGCATCCAACGCTGCTTTGAATTGACTCATCTCCCGGTCATCGAAGCCGTCAAGTCGTTTTGAGTCATATCAGTTCCAGCGAGAGTTTGTAGTGCAATGTCGATTCCGTAGTTATTGCAGGGAGCATTAAGCACAACCGTGTTGTCGTCCTTTTTCAGTTCTGCGCGAATGCCATGCATTTTTAGTTCATTTTTTCTTTATTAAAGCGTTTATTGTTTTTTATGAGAACAAAAGGCGTCGAGTTGTTTTTATACCTACAACTCGGCGCAAAACTCATAATATTCAATTATTTCGTGGTTGGAATCCATTTTTCGGCTCGAAAAATGGCAAATGTCATATATGAAACTGCAATGTGAAAAATCGGGGTTGGCATCTAAATTGCCCTACAATCATGGTGGGAGAGGGTGGCATTTGATATTCTCTTTCTCTTTCTCTTTGATATCGACTTTCGGTTGCTTGCGGTCGGTTTTCTCACGGATAGGCGCGCCAGGCAAAATTCTATTCGCAGTTCATTACGCCTTCCCCTCAGAAACATGGTCGCCCTTCCTCCTTGGAGTGTCGGCATTTCTCCCCGTTTCTTCACCTCACCGGAGCGTTTTATTAACGGGCTTTCGAATCCACCGCATTGCAAAGAATAAATCCCGCACAGCTGATGCTGCACGAGGTTTATTGTCTTTACGGGGCAATTTTGATGCCGCATAATTTTGTGAAAATTTGTAATTGTTAAATACCCAAAATATAAACTCCATTGTATGCTATTGAGCATTTCAGCCAATTCAATAACACTGAATAATCAGCAGGATGAGTCGATTCTATATTTTTGATTATTTCTGTAATCTGCAACGGCGTATAATAATTAACTGCAAATACGTCTATTTCTCCGTGTTGCATATTATTATATAAACCGTCTGTGAATATGGAACTGTAATTATTATAAAAATCATCAATATCATCTATAAAAACATAAAGCGAATCATCTTGCCAATGATTTAAGGAATTTACGGATATGATTTTCTTTTCGGGTGCTCCGATATTCATTTTACAGTATTGCAGCTCAATAAATGCGGAACCGCCAAACGCTCGTCTTTCTTCTTGATTTTTAAATGAGTGAAACATAAATTTTCCTATTCTGCTTTTGATTTGGCTACACGATGTGGTTTGATAAACACAGCATATCATAGGCTATTAACTATTTCAACAAAAATAATGGTGTAAAACACGGTTAGTGATATGCCGCTGTCGCGGCGTAATATTCTTGCCTTGCGGCAAGAGTGATATTGCGGCTGTGCCGCAGTGATATTCTATTCGCGTCCGAAACGCGTGAAGCGCATATCACTTGCGAAGCAAATATCACGCGACGAAGTCGCATATAACTCGCCGCAGGCGAATAGAACTGAAAAAAGCACTTTGCAAATGCAAAGTGCTTTTTTCTGCCTTGAGCGGATAAAATAGATCCCACGTACCCCTGCGTGAAGGCCTACCGTAGGCCTACAAATAGGGGTCAACTTTTTTTATTTCTAAAAAAAGTGGTTCGCTGTATGGCACAGCGTTAACCGCCGATCCGCTTTTAACCGCTCAGTCGTTCATGTATATTCGAAGGACTGTTAAGTCGCATATGTTCAAATCAATAAAGATGCCATGTGAAGATTATTTTTTCTTCCGCTTCGGTGTCCTCGTCGGAAGAAGATCGTTTTTGAGCGGCTGCGTTCTGAATACTTCGCAGTCGCCGATAAGCCTTTCGATCAGTGTCTGCATCAGGAATTCATCTTCCGTTGCATCTAACCACTCATCGAAATACCGGTTCGTTATAATCACGATACTTGAAAGATCATTGACCATTGAGATAAACCGAAACAGGAGCGCGAGATCCGTGTCTGTGATTCCGGTGTACAGAAATTCATCGATGATTATCATTCCGCTTGAAAGCATATACTCATACTTTCGTTCTGCCGCCGGACTGGTATTGCGATTTACGAGGATTTCAATCAGGTCATATATTTTTATATAATAAACTGCCTGATTGTGCGAGATGAAGTTTTCCGCGAGAGTGGATGCAAGTGCCGTTTTCCCGGTTCTGCATTGTCCGATGATAATCAGATTACCTCTTGATTCCGTAAAACCGAGAGTCAGGATTCTGTTGAGCTGTTCTACATTGATGCCGGATACTTTGCTGTTGTAAACCAATGGCGGGATGTTTCCCTGACGGAGCCTGCGCTGATATTTCTTTTCGGTTCGCATTCTCTGTTCTTCGTTCAAAATGAATTCGAGATAACCGAGTCTGCTCATGCTCTCGTCTTCCTTGAGAACAAAGTCTGGAGCGCCGACGTTGTTGAGATTTAACTGCCGCATTAGGATTTTGATTGCTCCGGGAGATTCACTCATTTTCAAGTTCCTCCCTGATTTCTGCGGCACGTTTTACATAATGTTCACGATCACGGTCACGGAACTGATATGTCAGAGCGCCGAATCCACGGTACTCAAGGTATGACATGAATTCCCGAATCGTATATCTCTCTTGACGATTTACGAATTTCACCGCGTCCATGATTGCTTCCTCAGGAATGATTTTCCCGGATTGCAGGATACGCTGACACAGTGAAATGATGTAGCGCGGGTTTTGCAGTCGTCCCTTGCTGACAAGTTCCTCAATGTCTTTGTTACCGCGATACCGTATAAGCAGTGTTTCAAGTGAGCTGCGACCGTCTGTCGCTTCGCGGTTTTGCAGAGAGATACGTCTGCCTTGTTCCGCGCATTTGTTATGTCTGCACAGGAATTCGTCGGTGTCGGCAAGCAAAAAAGCCAGTGTGTTTCCTTCATCGATTACCTTGATCCGTGTTCCGATAAGTGCTTTATACATCGGCAGCTCATACACGTTGTGTTTGTATCTGACAATGTTGTTGCCGCAAACCGAGAATATGGTCTGCTCCGGTTTGTATTTCGGAACCTTTATCAGTGAGGATGACTCTTGCTCAAAGAGTTCATGTGCGCTCATTCCTTTGACAAGGCTTTTGTTTGCGTTTGCGAATCTGTCGAGCCACTCGAGCATTTCTGAATTCAGACTGTCGATGCCACAGTATGTTCTTGCATCAAGAAACGACTTCAATGTCCGTATTCCAACTTCAACCGTTCCTTTACTTCCCGGCTGTTTTACTTTACAGAACCTGACGCCGAATCCAACCTCATCGACGAAACTCTCGAATTCCCGTCGCAACAACGGTTCGCCGTAGTTGTGTCCGTCGGTAAAAACAACATCGTTATCGTACAGAATCGTTTTGCTTCTGCCTCCGAAAAACTCAAAAGCCCGTCTGTGCGCTTCGATTGCCGTTGCAGTTGTGAACGGTTCGCAAGAACAAAATCCGAAAAGCAGATTGCTGAAGGTCATAACCATCGAGAAGACATATATCTTTCTCGTCTTTCCGTACATGTCCTTAACATTCTTTACACCGAAATCCACTTCTGCTTCATAGCCGGGAGGCGGTGTTTCGCGCAGTGAATGATGGACATCATCTTTGTTTTTGACTTTTGCATCAGGTAAAATAATTCCGGTTTCTTCCCGCACCTTTCGTATGTAGTTATTAAAAGCTTTGGGCGTGTACCTAAAATTATCGTACTGCATCTGCAGTCTGTTGCGGATTCCGGACGGTGTGGCCTCCGGATGTTTCGTCAGTATCTCAACAATTGCGGGACGGTAGACATCGTAATCGATTTTTGCGTTTTTGTTTTCCTCGACTGCTTTATCAAATTCGTCCTCACTCATTTTGAGATACCTCTCGACGGTAGCGTTGGACAGCCCGATTGACTTTGCGATTTTTCTGCCCGATACACCGAGTTCTGACAGCTCGTGCATGCGTTTGTACTTTTCTTTTGTTATCACACTTAGATGATACCTCCTTCGTTATTTGTTGGTGACGCGAAGAAGGCATTAGGCGGTATCAGACAATAGAATCACCCCGTTTCTGCGTCTGTATTTTACCATTTATTTGTGGCAAAATCAACGAGCAACGGGGTTTCCTGTACTGAACAAGGCTATATAGTATCCGATTTATTCATCTTCATCACCTCCGGCTGTTTCCTTTATCGTGTAACCGCCGCCGAAGATGATATCAAGTTCCCCGTTCGCATGGACTTTAATGCATTCGATAATCTGACGGACAATCATGTCATCATATTCTGTAATTCCGACTGAGTATTCGTCTATGTGCTTTTCGATTTCCAGCATGCGGTCAGCAGACACCTTATTCTCGCTTGCCGCTTTTTTGATTGCGTCGATCTGATCGTTCAGCTCCTTGATTTTGTCTGACAGTTCAAGAAATTCACCTTCGTGTGATTCGATGTCGCCACCGTCTGCCACGCTTTGATTAACAAGCGTCATCATCTTTTGATTAAGCGAATCCACACGTCTTGTCAGTAAATCGATTTCGTCCGCACCGCCGCTTACACCGATGGCATCTTTTATCGTTACTTTCAGCAGATTCATATAGAGGGCTGAATCTTCTGAGTTGAATATGTTGATTGCCCGAATAACCGCCTGATGTAGCATGCTTTCTTCAAGCGTGGGTGAGTGCTGACAGTATTTCGTGCCGTTATCGAGCCGGTTGATACAGCGCCATACGACTTTTTTCTTTCCTCGTTTTGACCATGTACATCTCCTGTATCGTGTACCGCATTCATCGCAGATCAAGATATCCGTGAGTGCGTATCTTGAGTATTTACCCTGCGAGGTGAATGTGCGTTTCTCGGATTGTGGTGCTTTCGCTTTTCTGCGAACCATTTCTTCCTGAACACGGTTGAACTTATCATGGCTGATGATTCCTATATGATTGTTTGACACATAATACATGGGAGCTTCGCCGGTATTTTTACGCCTTGTTTTTGTAATACAGTCGACAGTTACGGTTTTTTGAAGGATGGCATCGCCACAGTATTTTTCGTTTGTCAGTATGCTCTGTATGGTGGAAGGGTTGAAGGACAACTTTTTACCGGGAAACGAAGCACTTTTGCTTTTCATTTCATCTGATATAACCTTTATCGGCATTCCCGCAAGGTACATGTCGAAGATACTCTCGACCACTTCCGCTTCAGCAGGAATGATTTCCGGTTCACCGTCAGTTCCTTTTTTATAACCGAGCATCTGTTTATACCGGAAGGAGACTTTACCTTCTTCAAAATTCTTGCGGAAGCTCCAAGTTACGTTTTTACTGATGCTCTCGGATTCGGATTGTGCGAAGCCGGCGTAGATGACCAGGTACAGCTCACTGTCGCTTTTAAGGGTATCGATGTTCTGTTCCTCGAAGAAGATACCGATGTTCCGTGCTTTCAGCATACGGACATATTCAAGACATTCGACTGTATTTCTTGCGAAGCGGGAGACCGATTTTGTAATGATGTAGTCGATTTTTCCGTCAAGACAATCCTTTATCATCCTTTTAAATTCGGGACGCTTATCGGCTATCGTACCTGAGATGCCTTCGTCGGCATAAAGGCCTGCGAAGCACCACTCCTTGTTCGCAGCGATCATCTCCGTATACACTTTTTTCTGTGTTGTATAAGAGGTGAGCTGTTCTTCCGAATCGGTGGATACACGGCAGTACGCCGCAACCCGTTTCTGTCTGTATTTTTCCTTGTCAACGATCATTTTGCCTTTCGGCTCAATGACCGTTACGGTTTTTTTCGGTATTTTACGTACTTCCATTGTCCATACTCCCTTCGGTTATTTCTGTTTTTGTTTTTGTAAGTAATCTGATCTGCCCACTGTCATCGAGGAAGACTGTTTCAGCTAAATCAGTAAAGTAAGTGCTGTTGAAGCTTTCCTGAAGCTGCATCATTTCTACCCGCTTTTTCGCTGTCATAGCCACAAGGTTCTGAGCTGCGTTTCCGCTTTTATATTGCTCGGAAGCTATCATACGTATATGTTCAATAATGTACTGCTCATTGGGATTCTGTTTTTCAAGCTCACTCTTCATCTCATTCCGAAGCTTGAAGACTGTCGGATTGTCCGGATTATCCGCTTTTGATTGCGGAAGCATCAGTTTACTGTTTTTAATGATACGGTTGATGAGTATCGTCAGTTTTTCGAGCAAGCTGTTGTCGGATATCCGAAGCGTATATTTACAAGCGGGATTTGTGCAGGTCCAGCTTTCTCGGATTCGGCATTGATTATTGATCGTCCGAATCATTGATGATCCGCATTTTCCGCATTTAATGCGGTTTCGTACTAAGCCGATTTCTGCTGACACCCGACCTTGCTGATTCTTGTTCCGGGCGATTTTGCAGTCGCCAGCGGTTCGGTACAGGTCTTCTTCTATGATGGGATCGTATTCGGAGTTTCCGACATACTTGGCATTTTCAATGATCCGTGCGACCCTTGCCTTGCCCCATACATCGGTTCGCTCCGTGTACGGAACCTTTCTTGAGGTCAGATCCTCGGCTATCTCTTTGAGTGAAGCACCGGCGATGTATTCCTCGAATATCGAGCGGATGATTTCGGCTTCACTGTGTTCGATAATTGTCTTTCCGTTCCGTATGGTGTAGCCGTATGGTATGGTTCGCGTTTTAATCATTGTTCTCGCTCCAGTCTATATGATTTCGGTGAAGCTGATGCCGCCGATGAAGGTAACGGTCAACTCATCTTTGTTGTTGAGCGCAAGTGATTCGACTGTTTCGTGGAACAGCATATCGTCGAATGCCGCAAGCGGTTCACCGATTTCATCTATGCGCTTGCGAAGCGTCTGTATCTTTTTCAGTTCGTCTTCGAGCTTTGATTCGTAGGCGGACTGGCGTTTGGCTTTGAGTTTGTTCAGATCATTTGTCAGTTCGTTTGTCTGAGACTGGTATATCTCAGGAGCAAGGTAACCTTTAGACCGAAGCTGTTCGAGCATCAACAGCTTTGCGTTCATTTCACTGATCTGACGACTGATTTGCATTGCATCAGTATTCTGCCGTTTCATCATCTGTATGGCAGATTCGAGGCTTCGCTCGGTTTGTGCGAGAATATCCGTATCGCTGTACTTGAGCTTGTTTACGACAGCAACAAATCCGTCGAATATTCTGTCCTCACCGATATAATGCGAATTGCAGCTATCAGCGTTTTTTACATGATTAGCGCAAGCCCATCTGACCGCTCCGCGTACTACGCGTCGGCGGTAGTATGAACCGCAGTCCGCACAGCCGATTTTGCCTGAAAGCGTGTATGCAGTGATTTCACCTTTTCGGGCATTTTCTTCGCGGCGTTTTTCAAGCAGTGCAGTTGCACGTTCATATGTTTCGCGGTCGATGATACCCGTATGTGTTTCTGAGATATAGTACTTATCTTCCTCTCCGCGGTTTTTTATCTTTTTGAAAGGCAACGGGGTTGTAAATGTCTTCTGATATAAAGAGTCGCCTATATTTTTCTCGTTAGAGATAATACAGGCGACTCGTGATGCTCTCCATTTGTCTTTTCCCGATTTTGTCGGGATACCTCTGCTTGAAAGTAGATCGGCAATTGTTTCGGTTGAATTACCTTCGAGGTAGTATCGGTAGATGTCGCGGACGATTTCCGCTTCGGGTTCATATATCCTGCGAAGATTGAGGACAGGTCATGGCTTAATAGATTTTGCAGTGTCAGACAGAGTTTGTACATCTCTATCGGAACCGTTGTAAAGAGATTGACGGCAAGAAATCCGTACAGCACCGGCATGATCTGCCGTTTGATATTGACTCTGCCCATTGATTGATATTCGATTGCCGTATCGAATACCGCAACGACAAGTCCCGCGACGAACAACGCCCAACCGAACATGCTGAACAGCTTCACGATGGCGACAACCCACGGGAGGTTGAACATATTTGCTCCCATGTTGCCCATCATTGTAAAAAAGTCGGCTATCGCTCCGTAGATCGCCTCGTAAATCCATTTGAGAAAGATATCCCAGATGGAGTTGGATATGACCTCCCACAGACTTTGAAAGGCTCCGCTGATAGCATCGCCAATGCCCGACAGAAGGTCGCCTAACCAGTCAAACATTCGTGTGTTTCACCTCCCGAAATTGACAGGGAGGCTGAACTCTTATGTGAGTCCAACCTCCCGCAGATAAAAATTGAGAGCCGTTATTCCGATTGTTCGTCGGTTTTACGGCTCTCCTTGTCTGTGACTTCTAATATGAAATTTGCTCCGAGCTTTACACCTGCGATGTAGCTTTCTCGTTGAAGTTCTGTTCCTGAGATCATCAGTGCTTCATGGTAATCGGAGAGAAGTGCTTTACCTTCGTCGTTCAACATCTCTCCAAGCAGATCGCCGATTCTTGATGCGTCCTTGATTGCTTCCCTGTACTTTTCTGTGGTTGGGCGTATTTCTTCAAAAGCATAGATTTCACCGCTCCACAGTTTTTCAATTATACTCATGGTTATCCCACCTCCTTCAAGCGCAACAGATTACCACATGAAACAGTGAATAGCCAGAGAGAATCGGGAAAAGTCGTAAAAAACTATTTACATTCCGATGATAGACCACTCAATACTTGTATAAGGGAAACAGAAACATCGCCGCATATTTCTACACGGCGGTGTTTTATAGTTAATTTATTATCCGAGAATGGTTTTCAAATCTTCCTCCGGCGTTGTAATCGGAGCAATGTTGAATTTCTCAACAAGAAAATTCAAAACATTCGGAGAGATAAATGCCGGAAGCGTGGGACCGAGACGGATATTCTTTATTCCGAGATGCAGAAGTGTCAGGAGGATACAAACGGCTTTCTGCTCATACCACGAAAGAATCATCGAAAGCGGTAATTCGTTTACTCCGCATCCGAACGCTTCTGCGAGCGCGACAGCTACTTTTATGGCGCTGTAAGCGTCATTGCACTGTCCCATATCCATGATACGGGGCAGACCGCCGATTGTGCCGAGGTCAAGGTCATTGAAGCGGTATTTTGCGCAAGCGAGTGTCAGAATAACGGTATCACTCGGTGCCTGCTTTACAAATTCGGTGTAATAGTTTCGCCCCGGTCTTGCACCGTCGCAGCCGCCTACAAGGAAGAAATGTTTGATTGCACCTGCCTTGACCGCATCAATCACCTTATCGGCGACAGACAGAACCGTGCCGTGTGCAAATCCCGTCATAACAGTTTCTCCGCCGTTGATGCCGGTAAACTGTTTATCTTCGGTATATCCGCCGAGTTCGAGTGCTTTTTCGATTACTGGAGTGAAATCCTTATTCTCACCGATATGCACGATTTCGGGATAGGACACGACTTCTGTTGTGAAAACGCGATCGGCATAGCTTGCCTTTGGCGGCATCAGACAGTTTGTTGTAAACAGAATCGGTGCCGGAATATCAGCGAATTCCTTCTGCTGATTCTGCCATGCTGTACCGAAGTTACCCTTCAGGTGCGGATACTTCTTCAGTTCGGGATAACCGTGTGCCGGGAGCATTTCCCCATGAGTATAAATATTGATACCCTTATCCTTTGTCTGTTCAAGGAGCTGTTTGAGGTCGTAGAGGTCATGACCCGAAATGACGATGAATGCTCCTTTTTCAACCTTCATAGGAACTTCGGTCGGAACGGGTGTGCCGTAGGTTTCGGTGTTCGCTTTATCGAGCAGAGCCATGCATTTTAGGTTTACCTCACCGACTTCAAGCACGATAGGCAGAAGTTCGTCCATACCCCAGTCCTTCATACCGATGGCAAATAACGCCTTGTAGAAGAATTTATTGACTTCCGCATCGTTGTAGCCGAGTACCTCCGCATGATAAGCATACGCCGCCATACCGCGAATACCAAACAAAATCAGAGATTTCAGTGAGCGGATGTCCTCATCAGCATTCCACAGTTCTTTCATGTCATAATCGTTATTGCGTCCGCAGGCGGAGGAGCAGCAGAAACAGCGAGGAACAAGGCATTCCTTTTCGGCATTGACACGATTAATCAGTGCTGTGATGGTTTCGTTGTTGAAATTGACATTGGTAATGGTAGTGAACAATCCTTCAAGAATCAGCTTGTCGGTGGTTTCGTTCACCAGATCCTCGTTTCCTTCGGTTGCACGGGCAAGTCCGATGAGCGCACCTGTAAGCTTATCCTGAAGCTCGGCGGTATCGGCTTTCTTGCCGCACACACCCGCCGCACCCATGCACCCCTTGCATCCGGCTGTCTGTTCACATTGAAAGCAAAACATCTTGTTTTCCATAATTAAATTCTCCTATTCATTTTGTGTTTTGTGTATTAACCACTCTTATAAGACCACCCACAAGAATTCGTATACTTTCTCTCCCTGAAACCGTACTATATATGAGCTTAACGCTTATGCCTGGATTTAAGTCCGACTCTCCATGAATATCACGGTTAAAAGCATTTTGAAATTTTCTTCTGCGAATACTGCATGAGGCTTTCCGGCAGGCATTACAATACTTTCGCCGGAAGTACAGAAATGCTGTTTTCCGTCTATTGTCAGACGGGCTTTTCCTTCAAGCACAAGAACCATTGCATCTCCGTTAGATGAGTGTGTGCTGATTTCTTCACCCTTGGAAAACGCAAATAGAGTAACGCTAACGGCACTGTTTTGAACGAGCGTTTTGCTTACAACCTGACCAGTCGCAGCAGTTACTTCTTCTGATAGCGTAAGTGTTTTTTCTTGTTCGATATTCTTTATAAATGGCATTTTACGATTCTCCTTCTTCAATAGCTTCGACAGGGCAGTTTTCCTTTGCTTCCTTCGCTGTCTGTTCAGCTTGAGACGGAACAGTCTCCCGGATAGCTTCTGCTGTACCATTTTCGGTCATCTTAAACACTTCAGGGCAGGTAGCTTCGCAAAGACCGCACCCTATACATCCTTCATAAAAATCACCTTCTTTAATAATTCAATATTCTTCCGTCGGTTGATATTGTAACGACGCGCCACGGAATGAACTTGCCACTTGCCTGAAGCGCGCGTTTGGCGGCGTTTTCAAGTCCTCCGCAACACGGAACCTCCATGCGAACGATAGTCACGCTTTTTATCTCGTTATTGGCTATAATTTGCGTCAGTTTGTCGGTATAATCGCCGTCGTCCAGCTTCGGACAGCCGATGAGGGTGATGTGATTGCGAATAAATTCATTATGGAAATTTCCAAAAGCGTATGCTGTGCAGTCGGCGGCGATAAGCAGATTTGCGCCGTTGAAATACGGAGCGTTCATAGGTACAAGCTTAATCTGTACAGGCCACTGCGAAAGCTGACTTGTTACCTTTTCGGTGGAACAGGAGCAGTCATCGTGCTTTATTTCTTTCGACTGGGTTCCCGGACAGCCGCAAGGAAGCGTTCCGTGCGCTTTCTGTACCTTTGCCGCCTTGACCGCCGCTTCGTTGTATGCCGGTGCTTCACGCTCCTCAAAAGAGATTGCGTCGGTCGGGCAAGCAGGAAGACAATCACCGAGTCCGTCACAGTAGTCCTCGCGCATCAGTTTCGCTTTTCCGTCAACCATTGCGATTGCACCTTCATGACAAGCCGCCGCACAAGCTCCGCAGCCGTTGCATTTTTCTTCATCAATCTTGATTATTTTACGTAACATATCTGTATCCTCCTGTTTGTTCAAAGATTGTTCCTTGACTTTACGGCTTGATTATACTATACTGAACGCAGTAAGTATGTTGAAATTTCAACAAACAGAGAAAAAGATGAAAAAATATTTTGATGTTCTGCGGAAGTGTCCGCTGTTTAACGGAATAGATGATAATGACCTTACTGCCATGCTTGGCTGTCTCGGTGCTAAAGAAAGCGAATACAAAAAAGGCGATACCATACTTGCCGAGGGTAATCCGGCGAAGTATTTAGGCATCGTCCTTGTCGGAAAGGTGCAGATCGAGCGTGTGGATTATTACGGCAACCGCAGTATTCTGACAACCATAGAGCCGTCCAGAATATTCGGTGAATCATTTGCCTATGCGGGAATAAAAGTTCTTCCTGTCAATGTGGTAGCGAGTGAAGACACAGAGGTCCTGCTTATTGATGCACGGCGAATTACGCAGTCATGCAGCAATTCATGTTCGTTCCACAGCCGGATGATTTTCAATCTTCTGAATATCGTGGCAAGAAAGAACCTTGTATTTCATCAGAAAATCGAAATCACCTCCAAGCGCAGCACCCGTGAAAAACTGATGACTTATCTTCTGCTTGAGGTAAAGAAAAGCGGAAGCAACACTTTTACGATTCCGTATGACCGGCAGGAGCTTGCCGATTTTCTTGAGGTCGAGCGAAGCGGGCTTTCCGCGGAAATCAGCAAAATGAGGAAAGAAAAGATCCTTGAGTGCCATAGATGCACATTTACATTGCTATGAGAAGCGGAGCCGTGCCGGTAAAGCATGGCTCCTCTTGCTTTACATTCCGATGATAGACTACAAGATTATTGAATAAAGGGCACCAAACTATTTGTATAGAAAGCGGAAAAGCACAGGAGTTTAATGCCCCTGTGCTTTTCCTTGCGCTTTTACTGACGGAGAACGAACTGTCTTTCTTCTTCGGCTTCGTGTTCCTCGCGCGAAACGACTTTTCGCTCTGTCTTGTTCTGTTTCTGTTGAAGCTTTAGTGTTTGCTGTGCCTTTGTGCCAATTACGGTACCGGCAACTTGCTTTTGTTCTATTATACAGCGAAAGTGCTTCCGACGCTTGTCCGAACGCTTTCATCGTTGTCGCTGCGTTGAGACAAATCGTTCGCGATGACATATTTTCCGAAAGCCCGAGTTCATCAATCAGAGCAAGCCCGCGTCTGACCGCTTCAAGCCCCTCGTCTTTGTCGTTTGTCTTACGGAAATATCCCATCTGCTCGCCGACAACTGACAGTTCTCCGCATTTGTCGCCCATTCTGACGGCTTCATTTCTCCAATAATCAAGCAACCGCCCGGCACCCAGAAAATCATTTTTGTCAAACAGCGAATCGAGTTTGTCAATCATTCGTCCGACATCAATATGCTCGTTCGGCTCACAGTACCCGCAGGAAGTACAGCCGAAGTTGGATTTTAAATCTTCATTATACTGCATATTGTCTCCAAATCTTTATGGGAACGCCGCACATTGCCGGAACAGGCATTGTGCGGCGTTCTTCTTTATGTAATTATGCTTTCCAGAGTCCGTGCAGGTTGCAGTAGGCGTAAACCGTTTCAACCGTATCATCCTCGCAGAGTGCGAAGCAGACCTCGGGCTTCTCTCCGGGCTTAAGCATTTTTCTTTGATTTCCCTGAGAGGTTTTGAGCGCAACCCATTCGATATAGTGTTCCTCTGTCATCGGATGCGCAACGCTTCCGACGCTTACCTTGACGGTGCTTCCGTTAACCGTGTAAACGGGAACGTGCTTTTCGGTCGCCGCATCGGTCGAGTCGGGAACAATCTCGGCCATTTTCTGACCACAGCACATCACGGGCACTCCGGTTTCCTTCACAACGGCAATAATCTTACCGCAATGAGCACATTTGTAAAACTTCATTTCCATAATTGATTTTCTCCCTCACTCAATAGTTTTCTTTTCTTACTTCAAAATAGCTCTGCGGATGCTGGCAAACCGGGCAGATTCCCGGCGCTTTCTTACCGATGACGAGATGTCCGCAATTGCGGCATTCCCACATTGTTTCTTCGCTCTTTTCAAAAACCGCTTTCATTTGGACATTCTGAAGTAGGGCGCGGTAACGTTCTTCATGATGCTTTTCGATGGCACCGACCATACGGAACTGTGCCGCCAGTGCGGGGAAGCCTTCTTCTGCAGCTTCCTTGGCAAAGCGCTCGTACATATCCGTCCACTCATAGTTTTCGCCGTCGGCAGCGTGTTCGAGATTCTGTGCGGTATCGCCCAATTCTCCAAGTGCCTTGAACCAAAGCTTCGCGTGTTCCTTTTCGTTGCCCGCAGTTGCTTCAAAGATAGATGCTATCTGCTCGTAACCTTCTTTACGCGCGACAGACGCGAAGTATGCATACTTGTTTCTCGCCTGAGATTCGCCGGCAAATGCTTCGAGAAGATTTTTTTCTGTTTTTGTTCCTTTGAGTTCCATATTTGTTTCCTCCGTTATATTCTTATTATCATTTATTGGTATCATTTTGAGTAGTTTTTCCGCTGCTTCGGCCGGAAATCCTTCAGGCGGACTCTGTAATATGCTTTGCAGCAAGTTATGTGCGTTTTCGCTTTGAGGGAGCATATATCCCGCCTCGCGCAGAATGTCTTCCGCCATAAGGCGGTTGGATTTCATAATTGCGGTTGCAAGTTGCCGCACGATTGGGTCATCCGTATCATCCGCAACAGAACGTGCAACCGCTTCCTGCTCGGTTTTGCTCTTTGCCAGAGCCGACAGTGAACCTATGACCGATTCACTCTTGACCTGCTGGGGCGGAATCTCCTCGAGCATCATCGAGATAGCGCCGGACGGACAGGCAGCGGCACATTTTCCGCAACCGGTGCATTTAGTCCAATCTATCTGACCATTCTCCGTATCGGTCGCGCCGACGGGACAAACATACAGACAAAGACAGTCTTTTGAACAAAGACGAATATTTCTGACTGCAAACTGCTTTCTCATACTCTTGCCACCTCCAGTATCTTGAAACTCGGAACCTTGCAAATTGGGCAGACCGCTGGCGGCACGTCACCGATAAAGATGAAGCCGCAGATGTCGCAGACCCAGATTTTTGTGTTTTCGATCATGGAATTGCCTTCTTTTTCATAACGGGAAAGAATGGATGCCGTGATTCTGGTAACTTTCTCGCTCCAGGTCAGCACGCGCTTCGCACCTCTGTCAGAGCCATTTTCCGCGTCGTTCTTTGCCGTGACAAATTCATCCGCGAGATTTTCGTTGATTTTTCCGAGAAGCGCGGCGAAATCCGCATTTTCCGGCACATTAACCTTTGCCGTACAATATGAAGCAAGCTCGGCATACAACTTTGCTTCTTCCGCTTTATACTGCTTCTCACAACCTCTCGCAAGATTTGAGAATACCGCCGCAAGCTCGCCGTCGGTCAATTCTCTCATTTCGTCTTGTTCTTCGGTTATCGGTTTTACGGAAGCCGGTTTTTTCTCCGGCTCTGCGGGTTTATCCTCCGCTTTTTTGAACATGTCCTTCGGTGCGCCGCAAAGCGGGCAAGTCCAGTCGGCTGGAAGGTCATCGAATTTCACTTTTTCTGTATCTTCGTCATAGACGTAGCCGCAAATCTGACATACATATTTGCTCATAGTTATCATTCATCCTTTCCTGGATTAAATTTGTTGGCTTAATTATATAACAGTGGCTTAAAAAATACCGTGACCAAATCACGGATATAGCACCTTCGTATCCTGTATGATATAGAAAATGATAACGGAGGTTACCAATGATAAAACGAAAAGCGACAGTTGAAAAAGATAAGTGCGTTGCCTGCGGATGTTGCGTCAAGGTCTGCCCGAGGTGCGCAATCACGGTATATAAAGGAATATATGCAGAGGTTGACGAAAACCTTTGTGTCGGTTGCCGCAAATGTGAAAAAGAGTGTCCGGCATCAGTCATATCCATGAAGGAGTACGATAATCAAAAATAAAAATACTCATTGGTACGATTATCTGTGGATATTCTCTGCTGTATATCTCATACTCGGATTTGTCAACATTCTGTTTGCGTGGCTCGGGCTTTTGTGCTTTCTGATTCCACTCATTATCTCGTTTTCGGGACACGGCAAGGCCTATTGTAACCGTTATTGTGGGAGAGGACAGTTATTTTCTTTAATCGGCGGGAAATTCGGATTGTCCCGTAAAAAGGATGTGCCAAGATGGATGAAATCCAAATGGTTCCGTTACGGTTTTCTGATATTCTTTTTCGTGATGTTTGGACAAATGCTGCGGAATACATATCTGGTCTTTGCCGGAGCGCAGTCACTGCGCGAGGTGGTTAAGCTGATATGGACAATCAAAGTCCCGTGGCAGTGGGCATATCACGGAACGCTGTTCTCGGAAGGTGTCGCGCAATTTGCTTTCGGTTTTTACAGCGTCATGTTGACTTCAACAATTCTCGGTTTCATTACGATGATTTTACTCAAGCCGCGTTCGTGGTGCGTGTACTGCCCTATGGGAACCATGACACAGCTAATAAGCAAAGCCAAGGCCGTGACTGCATCACGGAAAATTGATATCGAACCGGATATAATAAACGCAAAGGATGGTGATACGGATGAGCATTCGACTCAATGAAGACAAAGAAATTGTAAAAACGATTCGTGAAGGTTTGAAAGCCAAAGGCGGCTATTGCCCGTGCCGCGTTCAAAAAGCAGAAGAATATAAATGTATGTGCAAGGAATTTCGTGAACAGATAGCCGACCCGGAATTTGAGGGCTATTGTCACTGTCGGTTGTACTACAAAGAAAAAGATAAAAAAGGAGAATAGTTATGTCAGTCATTACATTAACGAGAGATTTATTCAAAAAAGAGGTTCAGGTATCGGACAAACCCGTGCTCATCGACTTTTTCGCAACATGGTGCGGACCGTGCAAAATGGTATCGCCAATCGTCGATGAGATTGCCGAAGAAAACGCGGGTATCAAGGTCTGCAAGGTCGATGTCGACCGTGAGCCGGAGCTTGCTCAGGCTTTCGGTGTAGCAAGTATTCCGACGCTTGTCGTTGTAAAAAACGGCAAGGTCGCCGCACAGGCAGTCGGCTACAAGCCGAAGGAAGCTATTCTTTCTATGTTAGGTTAAAGAACGCAGCTTCGCCTTATCGAGTATCTTCACGCCGTCGCGGGTGCGTTCGACGATGCCCTCGGTCGTGAAATACTTCATCATACGCGAAACGACTTCACGCGCAGAGCCCATATACTTTGCTATCTGTTCATTTGTTAGTTTGACGGTATCACCATCGTTCTTCGCCAACTCGTCTGTCAGGAATATGGCAAGGCGGCGGTCGAAACTCATAAAGAGAATCTGTTGCATGACCCACATCACATCGGAGAAACGCCCGACCGCCGTTTCCAGCGCGAAATTTTTCACGTAGAGGTTGCGTTCGGCAACCTCCGAAAATGTCTTTCCGTTCAGTATAAAGCAGTCGCAGTCTGTATCCGCATCCACCATCACATCAAATGTGATTGCTTTTATTACGCAGGATGCGGAAAGCATACAGATGTCGCCGGGATAAAGGCGGTAGAGCGTGATTTCGCGCCCTTCCTCAGAAAGCATATAGGCGCGGACACAGCCGCTTTTTACAACGATGGCACCGGTGCATTCACCGTCGCCGCCGTGAATGTTCATGCCGCGCGGGTAATTCTTATGCACGGTATAGCGGCACAGAAGCTCACGGTCACTGTCGGTAAGCTTGTCCCAAAACGGGAAGGCTTTCCGATAATCATTTTCGTATTCGCAATTAAACATAAAAAACTCCTTTTTGATACAGAATAAACCGAAAGGACGGTAAATATATGAAAACAGTTATAATCGGAGGTGTCGCCGGTGGTGCGTCTGCGGCAGCAAGACTCAGACGGCTTGATGAAAAAGCCGAAATTATCATTATGGAGCGTGGCGGCTTTGTTTCGTTCGCAAACTGTGGTTTGCCGTACTATATCGGCGGAGAAATCACGNNCAGTCAAAGCTGACACTTCAGACACCCCAAAGCTTTCACGCACGGTTCAATATCGATGTACGCGTCAATAACGAAGTTACAGCAATCAATCCGACGAGTAAAACTGTAAGCGTCCGCAACACTCTGACCGGTGAAACCTACGCAGAAAACTATGATAACTTGATTCTCTCGCCCGGCGCGGAGCCGATAAAGCCGGCAATTCCGGGAATTGGCAGCCCGCGCGTTTTCACGCTCCGCAACATTCCCGAGACCTTGAAAATCAAGTCTTTCATCGACACACAAAAGCCGAAGTCCGTTGCCGTTGTCGGCGGCGGGTATATCGGCGTGGAAATGGCGGAAAATCTGAAAAACGCCGGGCTTGACGTAACGGTCATCGAGCTTTCCGACCATCTAATCGCGCCGCTTGACTTTGATTTGGCTGCAGACGTTCATGCCTATCTGCGCAAGAACGGCGTGAGGCTCGTCCTCGGTAACGGCGTAAAAGAAATAAAAGAAACGGTTAACGGTCTGTCTGTCACACTCGAACGCGGAAGCCTTACTGCCGATATGCTGATTATGTCGGTCGGCGTTCGCCCGGAAACAGCGCTTGCGAAAGACTGCGGTATTCTTTGTAACCGTCGCGGCTCAATCATGGTCGATTCACATATGAAAACAAATGTTACCGACATTTACGCCGTCGGCGACGCGGTTGAAGTTAACGACTTCATTACAGGCAATCCCGCGTTCATTCCGCTTGCCGGACCCGCAAATAAGCAGGGGCGCATCGCCGCCGACAATATCTGCGACATTGACAGCGAATACACCGGAACGCAAGGCTCGGCGGTGCTTAAAATCTTTGATATGACCGTTGCTACCACTGGGTTGAACGAAAAAAGCGCAGCTGCGGCAGGTATTGACTACGACAAAACCTATATCTACTCCGGCTCACACGCAAGTTATTATCCCGGAGCCGTGAATATGTCAATCAAGGCGCTTTGGGATAAGACAACTCATAAGCTGCTCGGCGCGCAGATTGTCGGCTTTGACGGCGTGGACAAGCGTATGGATGCACTTGCCACCGCAATCCGCTTCGGCGCAAAAATAACCGATTTGACAAAGCTTGAGCTATGCTATGCACCACCGTTCGGAAGTGCGAAAGACCCTGTAAATATGCTCGGCTTTGTTGCGGAGAATGTGATAAGCGGAAAGATTAAACAGTTCTTCCCGGAAGATGTAGCCGGACTTCCGCGAGACGGCTCGGTCACACTGCTCGATACGCGAACCGCGACCGAGGTGAGTCGTGGACACATCGATGGATTTATCAATATTCCGCTTGATTCGCTCCGCGAGCATCTGGGCGAAATACCGAAGGACAAGCCGGTTTATGTGCATTGCCACAGCGGACTTCGTAGTTATATCGCCTGCCGCATCCTTAAGGGCAACGGCTATGACTGCTACAATCTCGCCGGCGGTTGGCGACTGTACGAATCGGTAGTAAACGAAAGGACGGTCCCCGAATATGTGTGTACGGAATGTCGTTAGTATCGTACTCGTCGCTATAGCGGCGGTGTTACTGCTCGCTTCCTGCACAGGCAATTCCGGGACGAAAGGCGAATATATGCAGATAACACAGGAAGAAGCAAAAAACATCATGGATACGCAGACCGGGTACGTGATACTCGATGTGCGTACAGACGAAGAGTATGCCACCGGACATATTCCGGGAGCAATTCTAATTCCGGATTACGAAATCGGAAAACGCGCTGAGTCGGAGCTAACCGACAAATCACAGTGGATTCTTGTCTATTGCCGGAGCGGCAGACGGAGCAAGAATGCATCCGCGGAGCTTGCTTCTCTCGGTTATACCAACATCAAAGAATTCGGCGGTATCAACGACTGGCAATACGATATTGTGAAATAGGAATTGAGCGCACTCGAAAACGGGTGCGCTCTTTTCCTATCAGTTATGTTCGCCGCATTCATCGGCATGCTCATGCTGATGACATACTGAGCCTGTTGATTTCAGATTGCCGGAAAGATAACTTTCGACAGCGGCTCTTGCGTCGCCTTCGGCACCGACAACCACTTCAACATTGCGCTCATTGAAGATATCAACGGCACCGCCGCCCATACCTCCGGCAATGATCACATTCACACCCATATCAGCAAGGAAATTGGGCAGAAAGCCGGGCTTATGTCCCGGATTCGGAATGCTCTCGTCAGATATGATTTTTCCTTCTTCAACAGTATAGATGTTGAAAAATTCGCAATGTCCGAAATGTCCCCAGATGTCTTTTCCGTTTGATGCAACAGCGATTTTCATGGTTTTATTCTCCTTTATTTGTGTTTTAATATTGCTGAATAGTTGATTCAGCCAGTTACCGTCAAATAATTCAATCATACCCTTGTCACAGGCAGCGGCAAGCTTCGGATCTATCGGAAGCTTTGCCACGGTGGAAATGCCGTGTTTTTCGGCGATTGTCTCAATACGGCTTTCCCCGAACACATGAATTTCTTTTCCGCAATCCGGACAGATTATATAGCTCATATTCTCAATCAGTGCCAACACGGGAATGTTCATCATACTCGCCATGTTGACTGCCTTTTCCACAATCATACCGACCAACTCCTGCGGAGAGGCAACGATTACAATACCGTCAACCGGTATGGATTGGAAAACAGTCAGCGGCACGTCACCGGTACCCGGCGGCATATCGATAAACATATAGTCTACATCGCCCCAGATGACATCCGTCCAGAATTGCTTTACGATACCGGCGATAATCGGACCTCTCCATACAACCGGGTCTGTTTCGTTTTCGACCAAAAGATTGAGTGACATCAACCGGATTCCCGTTTTTGTCATGACCGGAAACAATCCTTCATCACTGCCTTCAGCATGCTCATGAATGCCAAATGCTTTCGGAATGGAAGGACCGGTGATATCGGCATCAAGTATTGCTGTGTTATAACCTTCCCGCTGAGCCATGACAGCTAATATGGAAGTAACAAGACTTTTGCCGACTCCGCCTTTTCCGCTGACTACACCGATTACTTTTTTAATATCGCTGCCGTCATGCGGTTTGGCAAGTAAGCTTTCTTTTTCGCGTTCATTGCAGTTTTCAGAGCAATGCTCGCAGTTGTGTGAGCAATTTTCGCTCATTCTATCAGCCTCCTTAAATTCTTATTGTTAGTCCGGATGCGAGATAATACAACTTCTCGCCCATCTTGTTTTTCATATATCTGTATTGCTCAACACCCGTACAATGGCAGGTATAATAAACTGTATCCGATTTAGATAGTAAACAGATAGCGTTATCTATCACAGGGGTTCCGGCTTCGGTTAATTCCTGCTTCATAAAATGGAATCCACCGATGAGAATATCAGGATTCAACCATTCGGTGATATTCAATATTCCTTTATGAGAGCAACCGCTTAACACAATGCGTCGATTACCGTCATGTATGATAAGATACTGCTCATGCGGGAAGCTGTCCGGCTCGAATCCGCTCTCCGTTCTGACGGTAAGTCCGGCACTGTCTGTCGGATATTTCCTGTCACGCCGGTTACAGGTGCAAAGCTCAAGTTCATCATCAATATGACAGTTATCGTCTGTAAAAAACAACCGACTGTTTCCTGCAAGCGAAGTATCAAGCCCGATGTATTTTCCCGAAGCGTTATAATACTGACCGAACGCATTTATGTTAAGATAAAGCGGTGCGCGGTCATTGATTTCAAAGAATCGTTTGATTCCTCCGCCGTGGTCGTAGTGACCGTGAGACAGCACCGCAATATCCACTGCTCCGAGGTCGACCCCAAGTTTTTCGGCATTGTCGGCAAATATACCACTCTGACCTGTATCAAACAGAATTTTATGGTTTGCTGTTTCAATATAGATACACAGTCCGTGTTCATAAGCAAACTCCGACGAATACGGAGTATTTTCCGCGAGTACGGTGATTTTCACGGTGTCACCTCCATCATACGCATCATTCTGTCAAAAATTTCTTTTATGGCTTGCTTTGCCGTGCAGTCTGTTTCGGCAATACTTTTTCCGGCATTTATTGCAACCGACGCTTGTTTGTCATAGGGGATAGTGCCGACAAACGGTATTTTGTTTTCTTCACAATAGTTTTCAATTTCGGCAGTCATTGTATTGTTGATATCGGCTTTATTCACACATACTGCTGCCCTTGAGTGAAATGCCGTAACGGTTTTCAGAATCCGTTTCAAGTCACTTAACCCGGACATTGTCGGTTCAGTGACAATAAGAACCATCGTGACACCACTGACCGATGCAATGACCGGACATCCGATACCCGGAGAGCCGTCGATGATGGCAAGCGGCGCATCGTGTGCATTTTTCTGTAAGGTACTTTTCACCGTGCTAACGAGCTTGCCGGAGTTCCCTCGTCCCATTTTCAACTCTGCTGTACAGAACACACACTCGCCATTGTAAAGCTCAACCTTTCCGGCGACATCATCAGCAAGCGTTACCGCGCCTGTCGGGCAAACGGCGACACATACACCACAGCCCTCACAGGAAAACTCGTTTACCTTATATTTTTCATCAGTGCTTTCTATGGCTCCAAAGCGGCATTTCTCACGACACATATCACATGATACGCACTTATCCGTATTGATTACGGCCTTCTGTGAACCATAATAATCCGATTTTTGCGGTTCCGCATCGACACCGGCAACAATATGCAGATTCGGTGCGTCAACATCGCAATCGGCAAACGCTTTTGCCTGTGCAAAATGAATAAATGCCGATGCGACGGTGGTTTTTCCCGTACCGCCTTTACCGCTTAAAATCAATAGCTTTTTCACGGCTTCACCTCGCAGACAACCTTATCAAATAAGTCTGTATAATAATCGTTCATGCCATATAACAGTTCACCGTTCGCAAGAAGTGCTGCCGTTTCGGGGTCAAACGGGATACGGGCAAGTATCGGCAACCCATTTTCAGCGCAGAACCCGTCAAGCGGAGGATAGGGTGCGTCCTCTTTGTTGATGACAATATAACACGTTTTTCCTATCAGTTTTACAAGGCGATACACCATTTTGAAATTATGAAAGCCAAACGCAGTCGGTTCCACCACGATGATACAGAGGTCAGAAGCAGAAATACTCTCCATCACGGCACATCCGCTTCCCGGTGGACAATCGATGACGGCATTCTCATTCAGACGCAATCCGGTGTCAAGCGCCTCTTTGATTACGGCAATGCCGGATGCTTCGCCAATGTTCAGTATTCCGGTTACGACATCCGTTTTTTTGTATTTACATTGTTCCACCGAACCTATTTGCCGCATTGTTTCTGTGACCGCCCCGGTGGGACAGATAAGCGAGCATCCGCCACAGGCATGGCACACATCGGAGAAAACGGCAGGTTTATTTTTTATAAACACCAACGCATTGAATCGGCAGAAATCCACGCATTTCCGGCAGCCGACACACTTGCTCTCATCGAACTCCGGCAATCCGGCAAACACAGGGCTTTCTTTACAGTCAACAGGTTTCAGAAATATCCGTCCGTTTGGTTCTTCCACATCGCAGTCGATATAGGCAGCATTTTTCGCCACTGCAAGATTGACAGAAACAAAAGTCTTGCCTGTTCCGCCTTTTCCGCTTAATACTGCAATTTTCATTGTATTCCGTGAAATCCGGCGTGAAAATGCGTGAGCGGCGACAGTTTAGCATCTTTGAGCAAAGCAATGTTATGTTCTGCATCGATCCCTTCCGGCTTATAAATCTTTACTCCGGCTGCATTCAGTACCTCTGCGGCATTCTCTCCGCAACGGACGGTAATCAGCGCGTCAGCTTTGCTGTCAACGATGAACTGTGCGGATTTGATTCCCGCTCCGCCTTGTGCATTGGCGGCGGAATTTTCTGTAATCTCGGTCGAATTGTTCTCTGTATCGTAAATCATTAAGAAAGGGCAGCGCCCGAACGATACACATATATCAGTCTTATTTTCGTCGAGTGGTAAAATAATTATCATTCCGATTCTCCTTTATTCTCTCTGTTTTTTCTGTGTCTCGGACACCCACCGCAGTCACAGAACTGTTCTTTCCCATCACAAAGGCGATAATCTCCACCCTCAATTTTAATGGCAAGACCGTTCACCAGCGCATGGGCGATCTTTGAACGGGCGTTATTGTATATCATCTGAACGGTTGTACGGGCGACCTTCATATACTCGCCGCATTCTTCCTGCGAAAAGCTCTCATTATCAATCAGACGGATTGTTTCGTATTCGTCAACGGTGATAAAAACCGTTTCATCTTTGTCTTCACATCTTCTTATAGGAACAAATCCGTCATTTTTCGGCAGACAGCAGACTTTTCTGCATTTCATCGGTCTCGGCATAATTACTCCTTTCATTATTGGCATATGTCATAAACATAGTATATCGCAGTTTGCGGCATATGTCAATAACATTGAGCAACTTTTTCGAGACTTAGTCACGGAACAAAGAAGAAAACTTTGTTATTATTAACATTAAGAAACAAAGGAGAAAGTCATATGCAATTTCTGATTACATTTCTCGAAGGTGTTATATCGTTTATTTCACCGTGTATGCTACCGATGTTGCCGCTTTATATTTCGTATTTTGCAGGCAAATCAGATGATAAGCATAAACCGTTACCCCGTGCAATCGGTTTTGTCATCGGTTTTACGGTAGTATTCACTTTACTCGGTCTGTTAGCGGGAACGCTGAGTGTATTTCTCACAAAGTACCGGATTGTTGTAAATATCATCAGCGGACTGCTGGTGATCGTATTCGGTCTCAGCTACCTTGAAATAATCCGTATACCGTTTTTCAAGGGTATGTCAGGCAAGGTTGAAATTAAAAGCGTTTTTTCCGCCTTTCTGTTCGGAGTGGTGTACGCTGTCGGGCTGACACCCTGCGTCGGCGCATTTCTCGGCTCGGCCTTGATGATGGCTTCCACATCCGGCGGTGTCATAAAGGGTATGCTGTTACTGCTGACCTATTCCCTCGGAATGGGTATACCTTTTCTGCTATCTGCCGTGCTGATTGATAAGCTCAGCTCAACCTTTTCGTTTATTAAAAGGCATTATAAGGTTATAAATACTGTCTGTGGTATATTTCTTATCGTAATCGGCGTTATGATGATGTTTGGACTGATGAGTGCCGTGCTTTCAATGTTTTCTTGAGGAGTAAAAGATGAAAAACTATATAAAATACATTTTAATTGCCATATCACTCATCGCTGTCGTCGCTTTTGCGTTGTTCGGGTACAATTATTTGTCGTCACGCTATCAGCCGGAAGAACCAAATAGAATAAATCCCGACACCCCAGTTGAATCCGGCAACAGTAAGGGAAGCATTAACCAAGCGACGGACTTCACTGTTATTGATATGGACGGAAACAATGTGAAGCTGTCTGACTATTTCGGGAAGCCCATTGTCATCAATTTCTGGGCGACATGGTGCGGACCGTGTAAGTCAGAACTGCCAACATTCGACAAACTATATTCGGAGAATAAAGATGATGTCGTTTTCTTAATGGTTAATCTAACCGACGGTTACCGCGACACGACAAAATCTGTGAAGGAATTTTTTTCCGACAACGGCTATGCTTTTCCCGTTTACTTTGATACAGAGTACTCGGCTGCGAATGCGTATCGTGTCAGCAGTATTCCTATGACCGTGTTTATCGATAAAAGCGGAGCCGTCGCCGCTTCTCATGTCGGAGTGATGAGCGAAACGGCACTTGACGGATATCTGTCGGAGTTATTGAGTGAGTAATGATTTAACGAATATATCTTTTGTATTATCTTGGAGAGCTTTCATAAAGCCATCCAAGATAATTTTGTATCACATCCCAATGACACTCCAGACAATACTTGTATAAGGGAAACAGATGCCGCCGATTTTACCGACGACATCTGTTTTCATATTTATTGATTATTACCGAGCAATCTATCCTGTTTTGTAAGCAGTACAGGAGCTTATACAGTGCTGATTGATATTCAGTATTTAATTGTATGCCTTGTCTACCAAATCAAGTCCATAATCAGCCAGATTACCGTTAACCGCATCACTGAGCCAACCGGCAATGGATTGGTTTTGTTCTTCAAATGGAAGCCATACCGAGGAAGTTGCAATAATGGTATGCATTGTCAGATTTCTCGGGTCATCGTACCACGGCAACCCGTCCCAGATAAACAGACTTACCCCGGCTTCTTTGAACTGCGGAATGGTGTCCTTTAGTATCTGCTGATAAATATCTGCTTCTTTTTCTGTCACGTCCATAACGCCTGTATCGAAGTAGTTTTGAACCTTTGCCAAGTCACCGTCTCGGGTGGAGCTGTCAAACAAAAGGTGAATACGGAAATAAAGTCCTTGTAGGCTTTCAGACCGCGATCTGTTGAACTGCCGGCTTCAATTTCAAGACTCTTGGGCATCGGTATGATTTTGTTGAAGTCAAGCGTGCCGATTCCGGTATGTTCTACCTCGGCATCGGATTCATACTTGATTGCGTCCAATATTTCTTTGAGCCGCTTTTCGTCACACTCAAAGGTAATCGTATTACTTACATGGTTCGGCATTAACATCCCTCCGTTTCATAAACACTTCGGCTGATCAGATACGCAAGATATTCGGAACTGTCCTCATCGATTTTTCTACCGACATTGATATCGCGGCAATAGAGGAGAAAGTGATAAATTGCTTCGTAGTCATCGCCGATCTGAACATCGATTTTGTTTTTCGTATAAGGATGAACGAAAGAGCAAACCTTTCCGTTCATCCAGTTCACAAAGTTTCTCTCTCTGTCATCGAGAGCTTTCTCGATGACACCAAGACACCGGTACATCCTTTCAAAACCGGCATTGCTTCTTTGCGCGGTGAATCGGGAAGGTTCTTGCGACATTCCATTATTTCGTCAGTCAGTAATACAAAGTCTTTGTATTCAAGTATTCTTTCTATTATCTTCAACCTCCAGTTTTATGATTTCCGATACGAGTTTTTGTCCGACTGCGGTAACCACATTTGTTGTGACAGAGTTACCAGCCATCTTATAGAGTTGCGCTTCTGGCAGACCGAGAGCTGCTACAGCTTTGTACTGTTCGTCGCTGTAGCCCTGAAGCCTGAAGTACTCTTGTGGCATCAGTCTGCGGACACGACCGTTGTATTCAACACCGTGCTTATCCATCGCAGTCAGTGAAAACATAGGCTCGTCAGGCTCTTTGATTCTCCGACCTTGCTGTCGGACGTTTTCGCGGTCGGGTGTTATCACGGCTCTTGCTCCGGTGATGAGAACGCCGGAATGCTCGCCTCTGTGATTGCTTATACCCGAATCCTGCCTTGCGGTGATACATCGCGCTTCGGATGTAACTCTTGGGTCCGGATTCATATCCACGAAGTACAGTCCTGTTTTCGCTCCCCAGCCGCCGCCTTGTGAAGTCAAACATGTGCTTGCTCCTTCGGGGGAGTAGACACGCTGTCCTTGTCCTCCGGGTATAACTTGGACAAGAGACGAGCCATCGCTTTCGGCGAGAGGAAATATCTTTCCGGACAGTCGGCTATCAAGATATCCGACAATGTATACCCGCCGTCGTTGCTGCGGGATTCCGTAATTCGCGCTGTTAAGCACACACCATTCAAGAGAATACCCCAGCTCATGAAGCGCGGAGAGGATAACTCCGAAGGTTTTCCCGCCTTCGTGATTGAGTAACCCCGGCACGTTTTCGAGCAGAAGATAAGCAGGTCGCCGGGCTTCAGCCACTCTGACGATTTCATGAAAGAGATGTGCTTACAACAACGCGAAGCGTTGTTGAGGTATTGATGTCACCGTAATCGTTTCTTTCAAATACATTTACAGTAAGAGGACAGTAGAAGGTTTCGGTACAGTCCTTCGGAATACATGCTTTGATCTTTCCGAATAAATCTTGGATAGAAGAAATGCCATAGTTGTAGATTTCATCGCTGAGATTAATGCGGGCAGAGAATGGGAGTGTATCGATAAGATCGCAGGCTGTATTGAGCGTAGCGAGTGTCGTGTCGGCTTTGACTGCCATAATGATTTTGTTGTCGACCGCGTCATCTCCGAACAGTTTGACTGAGATTCCGTTTTCATCATCAGCCAGACAAGAGATTTCACCGGCGGGTTTATTGATGCCGAGATAGGTGAGGCTTCCGGCGAGTTTCATTCTCGCAGAGGGAAGCGTTAGAAGTAGAGTTCTGTCATCACCGTTCTGTATAAGTGCTTTGATCATTGAATCATCCTTTCATCGAAAAGAGGTTCGTCCTACATTTTGGGTCGAACCTCATATGTCGATATCGCCTTTCAGATTTAACTTGAGAGCGCAGCAACCGTCACGCTTGATTTGCAGTGCGGATTTAATCAGCCCAAAGATTTTGTTGTTGATTGCTTCGGAGTCACCGAGATCGTAGAAGTCAATATGACAAGTGCCTTCAAACAAATCCTGTGCTGTCTTGCAGAGAGTGTAGCCGTCTGTGTTGATGCCGATGAAATTGAATTTTGAAAAATCAAGCTCGTTCATTTTGACGGCGTGTTTGGCTCGGTTCCAGAGCTTGTTGTCGGAAGTCAGCAGAAAGAGTGCAGAAAGAAATTCGGGTGTCATTTGATAGATTGGTTTGTGTAAGTCTTTGAGAGTCATGGCATACAACCGTTTGTGTTCATTGCTTCTGTAGAACATTTTTATCACTTCCTTTATGGTATTTGATTATGATGGTTGAGTATGATTTCGTTGATATTTGAAACGTTTTGGTTTGTGCTACATTTTGGTACAAACCACTTCGAAAATATTATTTGTCTTCCGTCTTCAGGCAATTAAAAAAGGGCAGACTCTGTGAAATAAATCACTGAATCTGCCCTCAAAAAGGCTCTTTTGTAGTCCGAATCCACCCCAGGGGGTGAAAATGGGCTTTGGCATCTTTTTGTTTGCATGAAATATCGATTTTTGAAAAAGCGAGGAAAACGGAGATAAAACGAGAAAAACCGAGGAAATCCTCGGTTTTTCGGGTGGCATCTTTTTTTGACGCACAATATGGTGGGAGAGAGTGGATTCGAACCACTGAAGTCGTTGACAACAGATTTACAGTCTGCCCCCTTTGGCCGCTCGGGAACTCTCCCCTATTCGATTTTGACTTGATTTTTATGCTTCCCTCGGTGTTCGAGTCCTCAGAGTTTGCAAAAAAACAAGGCTCGTTGTGCATCCAAACGCTCAAAAAAATTGGAGCTGGTGGACGGACTCGAACCCCCGACCTGCTGATTACAAATCAGCTGCTCTACCAACTGAGCTACACCAGCACGCCCAACGCTTGACTACTATAACATAAAACATGCACTCCGTCAAGAGCGAAAAACAAGTTTTTTGAAAAAATTTTTTATTTTTCGACACCTGCCGCGAGAGCTGTTTTTAATGCCGTATGAGTTGCTTCCAGTCGATTGATTTTTAGCGTCCGGTGTGTTTAGTAATTACAGATTATTATAAGCATATAAGTCACCCCAACCTGTATTTTACAAACCGCCTGCCCCGTCTACCGCATCACAACGAGAGAGTATGCAAAACGCAAAGTCTTGTATGCGAATACACTTTGTATTTTAAAAATCCACAGCCGACTTATTGAAACACTCTGATTAAAGCAATAACAATACTTGTGATAAAAATTGAAATATATACAATTCTAAAAAGATGCGTCATTCGGAAACGCGACTTGCTTTTCTTCCGCTCTGCCTCATTCAGATGTATTACATATATTTCATTCTCCGAGTTTTTGCTTTCATTTTCAAGTGTCATAAGCACCCTCTTGGCAGCAGACATATATTTTGATGAGCGTATGTCCAATAAAAAGAACGCAATACTGATTAATGCCTCAATGAAGCAAAAGAGCAATGTAAAAACAACGGCATTTTCTGCGGACGAAAACAAGACATCAATTATGCCTTTCAGCAATAGTCCCGATATCACAAGGTAGAAATTAAACCCCTCAATATGTTGTCGCATATATAGCTTATACATATCATACGACACATCAAATGCTTTGTTGTTCATTCGTTTTCCCCTTTCCGCCTCTAATCAAGTCTAATCCGATTTTGACTCGATTCCATTTGATCTTAACAAAAAACGCCTTGCAAAGCAAGACGTTTTTCTTCTGGTGGACGTTAACGGACTTGAACCGCTGACCCTTCGCACGTCAAGCGAATGCTCTACCAACTGAGCTAAACGTCCGAACCTTGTGTGACGTGCGAGGGTTATTATAGCGTAAAGCTGATGAAAAATCAATACCTTTTTTAAAAAAATTATCCTCAGTTTTCAAAAATCCCAATCCTTACCCTTTTTAAGTCAATCCTCGCTCTTCCAGAAAATCCAATCCCCGCTTTTGGGAATTTTAATCCTCATAAAAGATGTCGTAAACTCTGTAATAATCCCCTGTCTTTTCATCCCTTGCCACGGTTGCCCTGTTGCGGTAAAGCAGGCGGACGATATTATACATATCAATCCATATCTGATTTGTGCCCTCCTTCTGCGACTCATCAAATATAAGCTGCATACCTATGTGCAGATGCGGCGTGGTCATATTGTTCACATTCTCCTTGGTTGAATACCCTGTCATGCCGAGATAGCCTATGACCTGCCCGCCCTTTACCGTCGCCCCCTGCTGAATGCCCTGAGCGTACGGATGATTCTTTCTCAGATGCGCATAATAATAGGAGCGCTTACCGTCAAAGCTGCGTATACCGAGTCTCCAGCCGCCGTATTGATTCCAACCGTACGCCTCCACTATTCCGCCCTCCACCGCAACCACCGGTGTGCCGACCGAGCTTATGAGGTCATTACCGAGGTGAGTGCGACGATAGCCGTATGTGCGTGCGTTACCGAAATCATCGGAATGGCTGTAATAATACCCCTCGGCAATCGGAGAGTACGCCATAAGCCCGTATTTGCTTATGATTTTTTTGCCGGATTCCGCACTCGCGTCCGGCGCTTCTTTAGTGAAGGAGCCCACCATTCCGCCGAGCACGGCGGTGTACGCCTCCTGATAAAAGCTGTAATATTTATTATCTCCGCAAATTTCAAAAGGCGTTTTGCCGGAGCCGAGCTTTTCTTTTAGATTTGCAAATTGTGAGCTTTTGTAATTTTTCCAATTTCCCCAATTAAGACACGCAAGGCAAGTCAGAACATCTATCCATGAAGCATGGTTTTCACTCCCGAAGGTTTCTATATCGTAGTTCAGGGCGGATTCCAGCGCCGGGTAAGGTATGGAAAAATCAACCCACTTTATATACTCCTTCTCCTGCTGTGCCGGAGTTGTATCCTCCGCGGGAGAGTTTGCAGCCTCGGCAAATCCGGCATTGTGCCGTTCGGACGTGAAAAAAGCGCCGAACAGCAAAATTACAGCGGCAAGGGCGCAAAAGGCTCTGCCGGAGGTTTGTTTCAGAAAAGCTCTCATTGCATCAACCTCCGCAAAGCACGGCATTTATAAGCAACAGCATAATTACGGCGGGTGTNNCCGCCGTAAGCGTCAGCGGATTTATTCCCAGCGGCACGGATATGAACTGCCCTATCAGAACAACGGCAAAAAGCGCCGCAACGCCCTGAACGGCGGTCATAAAAAATGCCTTGAAAAAATGTCCGCTGTGCTTGAAAGCAAAAAGGAAGCATAACACCGCCGTGCATTCGGCAACACGCAGCAAAACCAATTGACGGCACCTCTTTCCGGTTACTATCCGATTACGTTTATACTAATGCTTACGGTGCCGGAGCTTCAAATATTACATGTATCCGTAAAAATATTATGTTTGTCCGATTGTTTAATTTGCGCGGCAATGAATATACTAAAAATATAAAACATGCGGAGGCGGTCGGATGAAAAACCATATAACAACCTACGAGCAGTACTGCTCTGTGCTCGGCAAAAACGTAATTATGGAGGAAATAATGTATCACGACGGCAAAAAGCAGGTAAGATGTCTTAACACAATCGTTTGCGATAAAGACGGAGGATGCCGGAACCGTATTTTGCGTGAAGAGCTTAAATTCGCGGAAAGGGAAAAGTAACACGGCTCCGGAGCATAAAAAAAGCGTCTGCAATCACATACGGATTGCAGACGCTTTACAGTCTCAGAACATTTCGTCATCTTCATCGGTAATACGGTTTTTCAGCTCTATCATCAGCTCCTCAAGCAAGCTGACCTGATTTTTAAGCCCCGTTTCAAGATAAGGAAAGCCGCGCATGATTCTGCCGGGCTTTTTCCTCGCCTTTGACGAAATAGAATCCATAAAGGACTGAAGCTGGTCCTTGGTTTCGTCAAGCTGCGAGTTGACCTCCTTCGTCCATGCTCCGAATTTTGCGGTACCCTTGGAAACGGTGAACTGAAGCTCGTCGTATTTTTCTTCTACGGTTAAGAAAACCGTCTCCGCCGCGGCGGCAATATTGTCGGACAGCTTTTGCAGCTTCTTGGAAAGAGCGCGTATATCCATAGCGCTGCGTACGGCGTTGATTAGGTCGGCGGCAAACACAAACAATATGAGTGCCAGAATGGCGTTGCGCGCCGTGAGCGGGATGTATTTCAGTATTTTAAACGCAACCGGGTCGGCAATGTACATAAACAGTACACTGGCTATGCCCCAGTAGATTGTGTGGGTAAGGCAGATGCGGCCCTGAATGTTGAATTTCTTTCCCGAATAGTCCCACCAACGGGCGTGAAAAAGCTTTTCCATAAGCACGCTGGTGATAAATTCAACGATATCGCAAATTACCATTCCGGCAAAGAACACGGCAATCGCAGCGAAAATTTTGATATCAAACGCCTGCTTTATCGGGGACAGGCACACGGACATGACCACAGCTCCGGTTCCGTATATCGGGCAAATAGGCCCTTTGAGGAAGCCGGAATTTATCCATTTTTTTGCAGCAACCGAGCAATAGATTGACTCACCGAGCCAGCCGATGGCGCTGTAAACAAAAAATAACAGCACATAATTAAGAAAGGTATTCATACATTCATTCCTTCAATCCCCGTAAGAGCCGCAAATTTTTTGCGGTACTCCTCGGAGTGCTTGTATTTCATTTCCATGTGGGCACAGTATTTGTCGGAGAGGGTGAGTATCCAGCCCTCTGCATAACGCGGAGAAATCGGAGTCAGCGGCCACATGTGCCGGTAGATGGCGTTTTCCTCACGCTTGCTGATGGTTGTAAGAGCCTTCGCGTTTTTTACCGCGAAGCCCGGATGACGATAGCCGTGCGGACGGTGGCTCCAGTCGTTTTCATGCCAGTCGTAATAAACAAGGTCGTGCATAACGGCTGCCCTCCCTGTTGCAACGGGGTCGACTCCCAGCTTGAGCGCCGCTATCCACGCAAGATACGACACGCTCGTAATATGGTCAAAGCGATTGATTTTTCCGTGCTGCGGAAAGCGTATGAGTCCCTGAATTTCCGGAGTATCGTATACATCGGCAACCGCTCTGCGAAACTGTAAAAAGCGTTCGCTGTCGCGGTTATAGGACTCAATATATGCATCAAAAAGCTTGTTGGCGAATTTGCTCATAAGGCACCTGTCTCTCAAAGAGTGTTAAGGTCGTAAGGCGTACGCTGATACACAAAATAGTTCAGCCAGTTTGAAAAAAGCAGAGAAGCGCTGCCGCGCCACGTCATATAAGGAGTACGCAGAGGGTCGTCCTCGGGGAAATAATTATACGGTAATTTTATGTCAATCCCCTTGCCTTTATCCCTGAAATACTCCTTTGCAAGGGTGTCAACGTCATATTCGGAATGACCGGTGGCAAAAAAGTTGCGGCACTCCATGTCGGAAATCAGGTGAACACCCGCAATGTCCGAATAGGAAAGTATCTGCAAATCCTTTACGCGGGCAATGTCGGAGCGACGTATCTCCGTTCGGCGCGAATGCGGAACATAGAAAACGTCGTCAAAGCCGCGCAGCAACGGATGCAGCAGGTCAAGAGGCTGATGCGGAAACACTCCGAACATCTTTTCCGGCAGGTCATATTTCGGTATACCGTAATGGTAATAAAGCGCCGCCTGAGCCCCCCAGCAGATGTGGAAGGTTGAGTAAACGTTCTTCTTTGTCCATTCGAAAATCTCGGTAAGCTCCTGCCAGTAGTCAACCTCCTCGAAGTCAAGATGCTCAACGGGAGCGCCCGTTATTATCATGCCGTCAAACCTTTCGTTCTTCACATCGTCAAACACCTTGTAGAATTTGAGCATATGCTCACGCGAGGTGTGCTTTGCGATATGCGTGGCGGTCTGAAGCAGCTCAATATCAAGCTGAAGCGGCGAATTGCTCAGAAGACGCAGAAATTGTGTTTCTGTTTCGATTTTGGTGGGCATAAGGTTGAGGATGAGTATCTTCAACGGACGGATATCCTGAGCTGCCGCTCTGGACTCCGGCATAACGAAAATATTTTCAAGCTCCAGCGTGGTGCGCGCCGGCAGCTGATTGTCGATTTTTATGGGCATAAAGCTTACCTCCGAAAACAGGTTTACAAATTATTATAGCAGAAAACAGTCCTAAAGTAAAGAATATTGATAAATCTTTAATGAGCGCTTTTGAAAAAGCGTTATTTTCACCTTTCAGTATGCTTATTATTGTAAAAAAAAGCCAATAATACTTGAAAAATCCGGAGGCATGTTATATAATAAATCGGTTGATATAAAAATCACAATCTTCACAACCGGATATACCATACAGAAAGGAAAAACAATATGAACGTACTGAACAAAAAAACCGTAGAAGACCTTGACGTTGCGGGTAAAAGAGTCCTTGTGCGCTGCGATTTCAACGTAAAGATGGAGGGCGGCGTAATAACAAGCGATAAGAGAATTGTCGCTTCACTCCCCACCATTGAATATCTTATAAAAAATAACGCAAGAGTAATTCTTTGCTCCCATCTGGGCAGACCCAAGGGTGCTTTCGACCCCGAGTTCTCCATGGCTCCCGTTGCCGCACGCCTTTCCGAGCTTCTCGGCAAGGAAGTAAAAATGGCAAAGGATGTTGTCGGAGAAAGCGCTTCGGCACTTGCCGCTTCGCTTAAAGACGGCGAGGTCATGCTCCTTGAAAACGTACGCTTTGAGCCCGGCGAAACCAAGAACGACGAGGAGCTGAGCAAAAAGTTTGCCGCTCTTGCGGAGCTTTATGTGAACGACGCCTTCGGCTCCGCTCACAGAGCTCATTCCTCCACAGCCGGCGTAGCGGCATATCTTCCCTCGGCTTGCGGCTATCTTATCCGCAAGGAGCTTGACTTTATGGGCAACGCTCTTGAAAATCCCAAGCGTCCCTTTGTTGCCATTCTCGGCGGTGCCAAGGTATCGGACAAAATCGGTGTTATAACAAATCTCATGGAGAAGGTTGACACTCTTATAGTCGGCGGCGGCATGGCGTACACCTTCTTTGCGGCTCTCGGCGACACCGTGGGCACCTCTCTTTGCGAAACAGAACGCATCGAGGACGCGAAGAACATGATGGAGGAGGCAAAGAAAAAGGGCGTAAACTTCCTTATCCCGATAGATAACAAGGTCGGACTTGCCTATGCAGCCGACACCGAGGCGAAGATTGTTGATTCAGACAATATTCCCGACGGCTGGATGGGTCTTGACATAGGACCCAAAACCCAGAAGCTGTTTGCAGACGCAATAAAGGGCGCCGGAACCGTAATCTGGAACGGACCTATGGGCGTTTCCGAATGGGATAACTTTGCTGCCGGCACAATAGCCGTGGCAACCGCAGTTGCGGACAGCGGAGCTATTTCAATTGTCGGCGGAGGCGATTCTGCCGCCGCAGTCAAAAAGCTCGGCTTTGAGAAAAAGATGTCGCACATTTCAACAGGCGGCGGTGCCTCTCTTGAATTCCTTGAGGGCAAGGAGCTTCCCGGAATAGCGGCAATAAACGACAAATAATTTTTAAAGGACTGATATAAATGAACAAGCAGCTTCGTAAGGCGGTTATAGCCGGAAACTGGAAAATGAACAAGACCCCCGCTCAGGCAACACAGCTCATCAACGAGATAAAGCCTCTTGTCAAGGATGCGGGCTGTGACGTTGTAGTCTGCGTTCCTTATATTGACCTTCAGGCGGCTCTTGCCGCCACCGTCGGCACAAACGTCAAGGTGGGTGCCGAGAACTGCCATTGGGAGCCCAGCGGAGCCTTTACGGGTGAAATATCCGCGGAAATGCTCAGGTCAATGGGCGTTACTTATGTAATCATCGGTCACTCCGAAAGAAGGACATACTTCGGCGATACCGACCTTACCGTCAAAAAGCGCCTGAGAGCGGCGATTGACAACGGACTTACCGCAATACTCTGCGTGGGAGAGTACCTCGAGCAGCGCGAGCAGGGCATCACCGCAGAGGTGATTCGCACACAGACAAAGATTGCGCTCGGAGGAATCTCCGAGAAGGAGCTTGAAAAGGTTATCATAGCCTATGAGCCCGTATGGGCAATAGGTACAGGAAAAACCGCTACCGCAGAGCAGGCCAACGAGGTCAACAAGGCGATACGCGACCTCATCTGTGAGCTTTACGGAAAAGCAGCCGCGGATAAAATCACGGTTCAGTACGGCGGCTCAATGAATGCCGGAAACGCACAGGAGCTTCTTGCTCAACCGGACGTTGACGGCGGACTCATCGGCGGAGCTTCGCTCAAATCCGCTGATTTTGCGGCAATAGTCGCCGCGGCAAGCAAATAAATCACTGACGGGCGGTTTTACCGCCCGTTTTTGCAGGAAAGGTAATTGTTATGAAAAAACCCGTTGTATTATGCATAATGGACGGCTTCGGCATAAACCCGGACAAGTACGGCAACGCCATAGCCGCCGCAAGCACTCCGAGACTCGACAAGCTTTTTGCCGAATGTCCCAACACTCAGATAGGGGCGTCCGGGCTTGACGTGGGACTTCCCGACGGTCAGATGGGCAACAGTGAGGTCGGCCACACCAACATCGGTGCCGGCAGAGTTGTTTACCAGGAGCTTGTGAGAATCTCCAAGTCCATCGAGGACGGAGATTTCTTTGAAAACGCCGCGCTTGTCGGGGCAATGGAAAACTGCAAAAGGAACGGCTCCGCGCTGCACCTGATAGGTCTTCTTTCGGACGGCGGCGTGCACAGCCACAACACACATCTTTATGCGTTAATCGAGATGGCAAAGCGCTTCGGCGTTGAGGATGTCCGTGTTCACTGCATCCTTGACGGCAGAGATGTTTCAGTCACCTCCGGTAAGGGCTTTGTAAAAGAGCTTTATGAAAAGATGAAGGAAATCGGAGTCGGAAAAATCGACACGATTACAGGCAGATACTACTGCATGGACCGCGAAAAGAAGTGGGACCGTGTCGAGAAGGCATACAGGGCAATGACGGTATGCGAGGGTGTAAAATTCGATTGCGGCGTACAGCTGCTTGAGGATTCCTATGCCGCGGGCGTGACCGACGAGTTTGTTCTTCCGAGCGTTGCCTCGGATGCAAGAGCGGTTGCGGATAACGATTCTGTCATATTCTTCAATTTCCGTCCCGACAGAGCCAGAGAGATAACGAGGGCTTTTGTTGACGGCGATTTTGACGGCTTTGAGCGCAAGCAAATCAAGAATCTTTTCTATGTCTGCATGACCCAGTACGATGCGTCAATGCCTAACGTGAGCGTTGCATTTGAGCCGGACAGCATAGCGATGCCCTTCGGTGCGGTAGTGAGCGCGCAGGGGCTCAAGCAGCTTCGCATTGCAGAGTATACCAAGTATGCGCATGTCACCTTCTTCCTCAACGGAGGCGAGGAGACCGTATATGAAGGAGAGGACAGAATACTCATAGACTCTCCCGATGTACCCACCTATGACCTTCAGCCGGAAATGAGCGCATATACAGTTACCGACAGGCTCGTTGAGCAGATAAACAAGGACGCGTATGATGTGGTGGTTATAAACTATGCCAACTGCGACATGGTCGGTCATACAGGAGTTTTCGACGCGGCGGTCAAGGCGGTTGAGGCTGTTGACACCTGCGTGGGCAGACTTGCGGACGCGTATGCCGCAAAGGGCGGCGTAATGCTTATTACAGCCGACCACGGCAATGCCGACAGGATGATAGGCGATGACGGTCAGCCCTTTACCCCGCACACCACAAATCCCGTTCCCGTGATAATTTACGGCTGCGGAAAGCTTGAGCTCAGAAAGGGCGGCAAGCTCGGCGACCTCGCCCCCACCCTGCTTGATATTATGAACATTTCAAAGCCTGTCCAGATGACCGGCGAAAGTCTGATAGTGAAATAACAATCGCAGGATAAAATTTCTACCGAAGGAACTGATAATATGTCACGCAACTATTTAAAGGCTGCCGCATCAAAAATGATGTGTGTATCCGTAACGCTGCTGATAATTATGAACCTCATTGCGCCGCTTTCCGCCGCAGTACCGGCTTTGGCTGTGCTTTCGGCTCCGGCGTTGAGAAACATACTTTATGTCGGAGTTCCGGTCTTCTTTTTCATCGCACTGAAGGGAGAGGCAACCGCCGAAAAAAAATTCGGAGAAAACCGGTCTGTTTTCAAAAAGCTGCTGATACTGCTGGGTATATGCGTTCTGGTTTTCGTCCTTGTGCTTTTGCTTCAGATGTGGTCAAAAACCTCATCCTCGGACGCTGCGGTATTTATTCCCGATGCGGCTGATTTTGTCAGCAAGGTGTTTTCGTACGCAACCTTCCTGGGTGTGATATCCCTTGTGCTTTTTAAAACAGAAAAGCAGCCCGTGGCGGTAAACGCACTTTGTCTTATTACAGCGATAATTGCGTTTGCATATCTTCCGGTAAAACTTGCGGATGACCTTCTTTTAATCAACCGCACGGTATACATCTACACCGGCAAAACCTCTCTTGTCAACGCAGAGAGCTTCCTTTCAGGTATGATGCAGCCGCTGATGTATGCGCAGTATATACTCACGCTCGTAATGCTGATTATAAGAAACAGACATTATTCAAATCTTGCCGGCATTGATGAGCTTATGAAAAATCAGGGTCAGACCGTTCCGGACGAAATTCCGGTTGAGGAAGACGACGACTGATAATAGTTTTCACCTTCTCCGAATAGAATGTACAAACAGTGCATTCTATTCGGAGAATTTTTTTATTCTCCCCTGCCCTATCCTACTGCCTCTAATTACTCCTCCCGGAGAAATCACAGCCTCACAGAGAGTAACCGCTGCGCCGTTAAGGCGTGAGGGCGCGGCGGGAAAATATACCGCGCAAAGCACATAGCCGGAGTATATTTTTACCGGATTCAAAACAAAAAGCTCCGAGCCGTCCGCCGGCTCAAACGCCGGAATAAGCAGACCGCTTTTTACCGCCGGCAAATTAACCGCCTCCAGCAAAATAACGCTGCCCGTTCCCCGGCTTCTGATGGATATTTCCCCGCTTACATACCCGTTTGCACCGCATCCGGTTATATGTGCAATTGCCTTCGGTGCACGGGAAAACAGCTCTGAAAATCCGCATGAATACATTACAAATCCCCCTTACGCTTCCTAAACCAATATATGAAAAAATACAGATTTCGGAGGTTGTACCGTTGAAAAAATATGTTTGCGCGATGCTCTGTGTCTTTTTTATATTCCTCTCGGCAGGCTGCGGCGGAGGCTCAGGTTATACCGGCGCTACAACAACTGCCGTCACCGGAACCGCACCGCCCGGCACTTCTCCCGTTCCTTCCGAAGAAATGCGCGCCGTATGGCTGACCCACAACGAAATCTATTCGATGTGCAAAACCGGCAACGGCTTTCGGGAAAACATATCCTCCGCAATAAGCGCTGTTGCGGACGCGGGAATAAACACCTTAATTGTGCAAATGCGTCCGTTTTCGGACGCGCTGTATCACTCCGGAATCTTCCCCTCAAGCAGCTATCTCGGCGAAGCTCAGGGAAGCGATTATGACTTTGACGCCCTTGAAATAATAATCAAAGAAGCAAAAAGCCGCGGTGTATCCGTGCACGCATGGATAAATCCGTACAGAGTTTCCTACTCAACGGATTTTTCCGCTCTTGCAGACTCGAATCCCGCAAAGCTATGGCACAGCCGCGCAGAAGATGCCTCAAGGCTGATTGTGTGCGAAAAAGGAATCTGGTACAAGCCGTCCTCCCCCGAGGTGCAAAGGCTGATTATAGACGGAGCGTGTGAAATAGTACGAAATTATGATATTGACGCGATACATCTTGACGATTACTTCTACCCTGTAACCGATGAAAGCATAGACGCTGCCGAATACGGCGAATACCTCTCTCTCGGAGGAATACTCAGCCTTGCGCAGTGGCGGCGCGAGCAGGTAAGCTGTATGGTGTCGGGCTTATATGCGGCAATAAAGCGGATAAAAAGCGGAGTTTTGCTCGGAATAAGTCCGTCCGGAAAGATAGCCTGTAACATTGATGAGATGTATGCCGATGTCGGACGCTGGTGCAGTGAGGATGGCTATGTTGACTATATTGCACCTCAGCTGTATTACGGCTTTCTCAACGGAACCTGCCCGTTTGAGAAAACCGCTCTCGAATGGCAGGAGCTCGTGAAAAATCCGGACGTTTCGCTGATTTTCGGGCTTGCCGCCTACAAATGCGGAAAAGCCGACGAATACGCCGGTACAGATGAAGCAAAAAATGAGTGGATAAACGATTCGGGCGTGTTACTTCGTCAGATAGAATATATACGCACACTTGAAAAACACTCCGGCTTCGCGCTTTTCTCATATTCCGGAATTTGGAATACAAATATTGCGGATTTTTCGTTGAAATAATAAAATAAAGCAAAAACATGATAGAATATCCTTGTATTTTATCGATAAAAGGAGAATGTTCTGTCATGAAAGCAAAATCCGTACATAAGAAATCAAAAAACAGGCTGCTTTCTCCGCTTTTGTGCATATGCCTGCTTATCCCGTTTGCCACCCTCGCTTTTTCGGGTGTTGTCGAGCCAGGGCTCGGCGATGTGGACGGGAACGGCTATATTGAGGCGGCTGATGCGAGAATAGCCCTCAGGTGCGCCACAGGTCTTGACACGCTTACACCGGAGCAGCTCGAACGCGCCGACGTTGACAGGGTCGGAGGAGTTACCGCCGCGGACGCCCGCACGATTCTGCGTGTTGCAACCAAGCTTCAAAAAATCGAGGATTCCCTCCCCCTCGATTCCCTCACGCAGCTCACCCCCGACACCTATAACGGAGTTGAGGGCACCTCAAGCTACTGCCTTGTAACCTCCGACTATGCCGAATGCATTGCCGTGAGCAACGCACGCCCTGTTGAGGACCCGTGCAATCCGCTCTATACTCCCCTGCCCAAGGGCACCTACGACTATGTTGTCGGCGGACCTTACGATGACCTTGATGGCGACCAATTCTATGAGTTGCGCTCCGGCAGAATGATTGATACGGACGATGTTCAATTTGTTGAAAACGGATATAATATGCCTTCAAATACCGTCAAGGCGGTTCGCTGTGTATCCGGAATACGCACGCTCGTAACCCTCTCCTCCGAGTGGAGAGTCCCGATAAACGTAACACTTGCTCCGCAGGCATATTATACAGGATACCAGGACAGAACCTTTAATGTGTCCGAGCAAACGGCAACCTATATTGATTTTGAGTTTTTCTACACCTCATCGGGCGAGGGAACCATCCCGATTAACCAAAGCGGTATTGTCTCACGTGCGGAATGGATAAGCGCGGGAACTTCAACAATACTTCGCTTCCATCTCAAGCAAGCGGGCGTTTTCTACGGCTATGTGATGAACTACGATGAAAAGGGATACCTCTGCATCGAGTTCAAGGAGAAGCCGCAAAGCCTTCAAAATACGGTTATTATGCTTGACGCGGGACACGGCGGCTCCGGCGACCCGGGCACGGCGGCAAAGGGAATCGCCGAAAAGACCGTAAATCTTCAGCTTGTAAAAAAGATACAGGCACTTCTTGTCGCCGAGGGAGCTACCGTAATTCTCACGCGTGACAGCGATGTTCTTCTCACAATAGCCGAACGCCGTCAGCTCAGCTATAAATACTCCCCGGACCTTTTCCTTTCCATACATTGTGACGGCTCTACGAGCACCTCATCAAACGGCACGCGCTCATTCTACTACAAATGCTTCTCCCGCGACTATGCCGATGCACTGCATGATTCGCTTTACAGCATGTATACCAATGAGCTTGGGCGCACCATAACAAACCGTCCGTCGGCGTTCTATGTTTTTGCGGTTACGAGGACAGAGGCCTGCCCCGCAGTGTTGCTTGAAACAGGCTTCCTGACAAACACCGCCGGCACAGTGAACGATTTTAATACGCTCACCTCGGAATCCGGCCAGAACTCCGTTGCCGCAGCTGTGGTCAGAGGAATAAAGAACTATTACGGCTTCTGAAAGAATAATCATCAATGAAGACCGACTGAAAATGAATATGAAAAACCGCCGCAAGAAGCTGTATTGATATGATCCCCTTAGAGTAGACAGTGGAAATAAAAAAACACTGCTACGGAAAGGGGAT
>LFRM01268564.1_pt1 | contig 72566 bp, 54 predicted proteins | sample 618341 | NCBI WGS metagenome assembly LFRM01 (sample SAMN03654438, study PRJNA283298) | anaerobic digester metagenome | isolation source: pool of bioreactors CSTR01a, CSTR02a, and CSTR03a thermophilic anaerobic... | place: Denmark: Kgs. Lyngby | collected 2014-05-21 | reverse complement strand
TAGTTGAAAATCCCCAAAAATCCCGTGTGAGTACAAATAAGAACGATACAAATACAGGATATTTAGGAGGAGAACTCACCGTTGGCGGCGAAATGCCGAGCGGCTATGCTAATGGAGATAAAGTCTATATCCTTATCAGCATGGGCGGCGGAAACAACTTGATAACGACAGCTTATGAATACGAGTGGATCAAGAAATAAACGGGAGGTGGGTTCATGGCAAAGAAGAAAACTGAAAAAAACATCCCCCTGCCCATCCTCATTATTATCTGCGCTGTTTTGATGTTCGCCACATATAACAGCCTTTCCATTCTGGCGCTTGGGCTATGGGGAGAGAGTGTCATGGGTACGGTGGACAGCTATGGCAACCGGCTGGATAACACGGATGCGGAACCAAACCGCTCCCGCACCGTTTCCAAGGGCTATTGGTTTCTGGCTAACGGTAAGGAGTATCGGGGGTATGTAATATATCAGAGCGATGAAGCTTGGCCACGACTTGAGGAGGGTGAGACACGTAGCGAGCGTATTCGATACTTAGCATTTTTACCCTATATCAATAAACCTGCCATGCTTGCCGATTTTGACGAGATTGGCGAGGGTGCGATCATCTATCATATCTTCGCTCCTATCGCTTGTCTGCTGTTGCTGTTGCTTGTCATACGCACAACCAGACGCGGAAAAAAGAAGAAAACAGCCGCGAGGAAGCCCGCCATATCTCAAATTATCGAGCAAAGGAGTGATACGGATATGTTTTGTCCTAACTGCGGAAACAAGCTGTTGGAGGGCCCAACTTTCTGTTCGGGCTGCGGGGCAAAAACACAAACAAACACCCCCGGCGCGTGTAAGGCCTGCGGCGCAACACTGCCGGAGGGAGCTGAATTTTGCATCGGGTGCGGAACGGCGGTGAATCCGGCAACGCCGGAGCCGATGGAATCACACCATGTAGTACCTTCCGCGCCTCCACAGAGCGGCACAGGGATGGTCGGTTTTTCAGATAGGTGTAATTCACCTGAGATACTGGCAGCCGCACAGAAAAACAAAAAATTCTCCATTGGATGTATGTGGATATTGGTGCTCGTGCCGCTCTTTGGCTTTCCTGTCGCCGGTCTGCTGATGGACGATTTCCCCTTTGGAGAATCCCTTGTCATTGGCGTGGGCGTTGCACTTGTCATGCTGATAATTAATTTGCTGGCGCTCCGAAGAACCAAGCAACCCATGTGGGAGGGTGTGGTCGTCAATAAGTACAGCAAAAAGAAAAGCGAGCATAGGGGCGGCGAGGATGATAATTATAGAACCTATACGGAATATACCACGATCATTAACACCGATGCGGGCAAGAAAAAGACTGTCGTTGAAAAGGACAGTGGGCGGCATATGTACGATTATCTCTCCGTTGGTGATAGGGTGCGGTTTCATCCGATGTTCGGTACATACGAGAAATACGATAAGTCCAAAGACCGCATTATCTACTGTAACGTCTGCTCTATGATGAACCCCATCCAAAACGACCGCTGCGAGCGGTGTAATAATTTATTGTTCAAATAAGGAGGCTTTGAAATGAAACAATTTACCACCCTGCTCGAGGCGGCAGAGTTTGCCGCCACACGCTGCAAGAGTTGGAGCTTTGCCACTGCCGATGATAGATACGATGTAAAAGGCTTGCTGGTGCTTGCCGAGACAAGCGACAGTGAAAACCCGATCGATGAGGACAGCTTTTATGTGGTTTCGCCCGCCGGAGCCATCGGCTTATGCGAGGACGGCGAGGACATCGACTGGCTGTTTCTCTCTGATGCTGCGCTGAATGAGGATTTACCGCTTACCTATAACAAAAGTTGTTGAGAATCTATATACGAACAGCGAAACATAAAAAGTTGAATCCGACCTTTTGGCCGGATTCTTTTTTCGAAAAACACAAATGCACCTAACCTCAAAGCCACATGCTATTTTAGAAAACAGGAAATTGCAACTTTTTTTGCAACGAAAAATTGGATAACTACGATAACACAGAGAATATATGTATGAAACGGCTTGATTTTAGAGGAAAACCAATGTATTATAGGGTGTATTAATAAACAGAAAAAGAGTGGGAATAATTTTTGAAAATATCGCACGCAGCGGACGCTGTTTTGTTCGCTGCATTTGCGCAAAACCGCAAGAGGCGGAAGCCTTATTCAGAAAAACTTTAATTATTGTGGGGGATAACTGTGGTAAAAATCGGATTTGACAATGACCTGTACATTAAAAAGCAGTCTGAGCAGATAAGCAGAAGAATCAAGGATTTCGGAGGCAAGCTTTACCTTGAATTCGGCGGCAAGCTGTTTGACGATTATCATGCCTCACGAGTGCTTCCGGGCTTTAAGCCCGACAGTAAGCTTCAGATGCTCAAAAACATCGGCTCGGATGTTGAAATTGTCATCGTCATCAACGCCGGTGATATTGAGAACAACAAGATGCGCCGTGACCTCGGCATAACCTACGACAATGACGTGCTTCGTCTTATTGACGCATTCCGCGGTATCGGACTTTATGTCGGCAGCGTGGTAATCGCACAGTTCAGCGGACAGCCGACTGCGGAGGTGTTCCGGCACAAGCTTGAAAAGCTCGGCGTAAAGGTTTTTCTTCACTATCCGATAGAGGGTTATCCCTATAATGTTACAACGATAGTCAGCGAAAACGGCTTCGGCAAAAATGAATATATTGAAACCACACGTCCGCTCGTTGTTATAACCGCGCCGGGTCCGGGCAGCGGAAAGATGGCAACCTGCCTGTCGCAGCTCTATCATGAGAATCTGCGCGGAATCAAGGCGGGTTATGCAAAGTTCGAGACCTTTCCGATATGGAATCTGCCGCTGAAGCATCCCGTAAACCTCGCGTATGAGGCGGCGACCGCCGACCTGAACGATGTCAATATGATAGACCCCTATCATCTTGAGGCATACGGCAAAACCACCGTAAACTACAACCGCGATGTTGAGGTTTTTCCCGTGCTTAACGCTATATTTGAAAAGATTGAGGGCAAAAGCCCCTACAAATCGCCCACGGATATGGGCGTAAATATGGCGGGCTATTGCATAACGGACGATGACGCGGTACGCCACGCCTCGTATGATGAAATAATACGCCGTTACTTCGCGGCGCTTTGCGACAGACGTATGGGCACCGGCTCGGACAGCGCTGTTGCAAAAATCGAAAGCCTTATGAATCAGACCGGTATTGACCTTAGCCAACGCCGCGTCATAGAGGCGGCGGTTTCGCGCTCTGCCTCCACCGAAAATCAGCCTGCTGTTGCAATTGAGCTTCCGAACGGTGAAATAGTTACCGGAAAGACCAGCGAGCTGCTCGGCGCGTCCTCTGCGGCACTTCTTAACGCCGCAAAGGCGATAGGCGGAATAGAGGATGAGGTGCTGCTTATAGACCCGGCTGTTATCGAACCTATTCAGTCGCTTAAAACAAACATTCTCGGCAACCGCAATCCGCGTCTGCACTCGGATGAGGTGCTCATAGCGCTTTCAATAAGCGCTGTCGGCAGTGACGCTGCAAAGGCGGCGGCGCAGAGTCTTCCGCTTCTTCGCGGCTGTGAGGCGCATTCAACGATAATCCTTCCGCAGGTCGACCAGGACACCTACCGCAAGCTCGGCATAAATCTCACCTGCGAGCCGCAGTATCAGACAAAAAAGCTTTATCATAAATAAGTCTGAAATTACTCTTATTTTGCTGTGTAAAAATCCCGCGCACCTCCAATACTTTATGTATCGGAGGTGCTTTTATTATGAATGAAAGAATAAAGCTTGATGCAAGATATCTCACTTCAAGGCGCAATTTTAAAATATTTTCCGCTGTGTTCTGGTGCGCTGTGATTCGACTTGTTTTGACGGCGGCTGCGGCGGCGATTGTTTATCTTCTGTTCAGAGTGCAGACCTACGCCTATATAGCGCAGCTTTCATCGCTTCCTGTTCTGCCGGTTGCGGTATATTGCGCGGCGGCGCTTTTGGCTGCCGGCCTGCTTATGCTTTCGGCGAGAGCGGCTGTGAGTATGAGGGGAGCGCTTCGCCTGCTTGCTCAGGGAAGGGAGCCGCGCTTTTCCGAATATTTCACGTGCGCGGGAAAGAGGGGGCTTTGGTCTGTTCTCGGAATGCGTGTGACGGTTGTTTTTTATAAGGCTCTCTGGTATTTCGTTCTCATGCTTCCGGCAATAATACAAGCGGGTCTGATTTATTTCGGCGTTTCGCGCCGTATGATAGCAGATAACATGTTCTGGCTGCTTATAACCGGTTTGGCGACAACGGCATTTTTAGGCGCATTCTTCGGCTTTTGCATTGTTCAGCGCTATTCGCTGTCCGAGGAATTGTTTTGTCTCTCCGGCTTATCCGCAAAGGAGGCGGTTCGCAGAAGTATAAGGCAGACACAGGGCGAATGCGTGCGGAAGGCATTTTTTCATCTGAGCTTTATACCGTGGTTCGTGCTGTGTATAAGTGTGATACCGTGTGTATATATAGTGCCGTATTACAAGGCGGCGTGCGCGGTGTTTCGTATACGCCTGTCCTCATGTGCGGCAAACATGGTGAAACTTGAGGAAAAACCGATAATTTTCGGCAAGCCCAAGCCTTTTACGCTCGACATTAAAGGAGATATATGATAGAATAGATTAAAAACAAATAAGATTCCGCGGAGGTTGCTTATGAACGTTTTGGAAATTATTATTCTTATATGCGTTGCTGTATGCGCCGTGTTGCTTGTGCTTGTGCTTACAAAGCTTTCAAGGCAGGACGGTTCACAGCAGACGCTCGATGAGGTGCGCCGCAGCACCGAAACACTTCGCAATGCCATGAACGAGGAGTTTTCACGTTCGCGAATGGAATCCGGCGACAGCCTTGAGCGGCAGACCAGAGCGGTCAGCCAGGCGGTGGAGCGTCTTCAGCAGAGCAATGAACAGAAGCTTGAAAAGATGCGCGAAACCGTGGACGAAAAGCTTACGGCTACTCTTACGAAGCGTTTGGATTCCTCTTTTGAGACGGTTTCAAAGCAGCTTGCCGATGTATATAAGTCGCTCGGAGAAATGAAGGAGCTTTCAACAAATGTCACCTCCAATGTAACGTCATTAAACAAAATTCTTACAAATGTAAAGGCTCGCGGAACCTGGGCGGAGCTGCAGCTGAAAAGTCTGCTTGACCAGATAATACCGGGGATGTATGCCGAAAACTATTCCCCGAGGGCCGATGCCGACAGAGTGGAGTTCGCAATAAGAATCCCTTCCGAGGACGGCTCATCCGAAACCTTTCTCCCTTTGGACTCAAAGTTCCCGAGAGAGGATTACGAAAGACTCGTAAGTGCCTCGGAGCTTGGAGATGATGCGGCTGTCGCCGAGGCGCGCAAGGCTCTTGCAAGGCGTATCCGAGATGAGGGCAAGCGTGTGGTGAAGTATATTTCCCCTCCGGAGACTACGCCCTTTGCAATAATGTACCTCGCAACGGAGGGACTGTACGCTGAGGCGGTTTCATCCTCTGCGGACATAATCGAGGAGCTTCAGGCAAAGGGAATAATGGTGGCGGGACCGACCACCGTCATTGCTCTGCTTAACGCATTTTCTCTCGGCTTTAAAAGCATTGCGATAAACCGGAAGGCAAATGAGGTATGGGAAATTCTCGGAGCGGCAAAGGCTCAGTACGACAAATTCGGTGTTTTGCTCGATAAGGCGAAAAAGAAGGTCAGCGAGGCGGGAGATGTGCTTGACGAGGCGAAAAGCCGCAACAATATAATACAGAAAAAGCTGAAAAATGTTCAGTCACTTTCGCCGTCGGAGGCTCAGGATATGCTTTCCTCTGCGGAAACCGAAGAAAATACATATTTTGGCTGAGCGCAGCCGTAAAAAAATCTTGACATGCACTCCTTAAAAGGCTTATAATGAAAATGTTAAATTATAGGGTGGTGTACCCGCACGTTAAATTATCATTTTGCTCAGAAAAATAGGAGGAAAGTGTTTATGAAAAACAGTACAAAAAATTTCGCGAGGAAGCCCCTCGCCCTGTTGCTTGCGCTTCTTATGGTTGCATGCAGCGCACCGTGGGCGGGAATGGTTGCCTTTGCGGCCGGCGGTTCGGAAGGACTCTCATTCGACATTGTTGAGTTCAACTACGAATTTGCCACCGGCGAGAACGACGAAGAGGGCAAGCCCATAATGGATACAAACGTGTATCCTGTTATGGCAGTTACCGGCTACAGCGGCGAAGGCGGTGACATTGTTGTGCCCACGACGTACGGCGGAATGAAGGTTGAGTACGTTTCCGCACTTGCTTTTGCGGATTGCGATAACATTACATCCATATCTCTGCCTGTAACGGTCAAGGGTGTCGGTGAGATGGCTTTTGCAAACTGCACTTCTCTCCAGAAAGTAATGTTCGGCATAGAGGGTGCTCAGGCGGCCTCGGCATTTGCTGATTTTTCGGAGTACGGCTACATAACTCAGGTGCTCAACAAGGCAGTAGGAGACAAGGCGTTTATGAACTGCACCTCTCTGAGGTACTTTGCCGTGGCAAGCGCGAGAGCCACTCTCGGAGTAATTTCGACGGCGTTCGGCACAAACGTTTTCCTCGGTTGCGATAACCTTACTTTCTGTGCTTACGGCGACAGAAATATTATTCAGTCTTATTATGAAGCAAACAAAACTCCTACACTTTCGTGGAGCTATTTGAACCTTTCAACAGCTGTTGCCGAGACTGATGTCAAGGCGGAGCCTGCAAATGTTCTTATGGCGATAAGCGAAACCAAGACTCTCGGTGTTGAGTTTGAACCGGTGGAAGCCGGCTTCAGCAGAGTGAGCTTTATTTCCTCCAATCCGTCGGTTGCGAGCGTTGACGTTAACGGTAAGGTCACAGCTCTTTCTTACGGCTGGGCGGACATAACCGTAACCTCCTTCCACGGCTTCACTGCCGTATGCAGAATAAATGTTGCCGATAAAATTTTCAACGAGTTTTCGTATCGTGAGACTGATGACGGAAAAATAGAGATACTCGGCTGCAATTCGGGCATTGCGGGTGAGGTGGTTGTTCCCGCGCAGATACTCGGTAAGACAGTTTCCAAGATAGGTGATAACGCCTTCAGAAACTGCACAGGTATAACTAAAATCACACTTCCTGCAGGTGTTACGGAAATCGGTTCATCCGCATTCTACGGCTGTACCGGACTCAAGGAGGTCGTTTTTGACGGCACAAGCATGCTCAAGAGCATCGGCGGTCATGCGTTTTACGGCTGCACCGCGCTTTCATCAATAAATCTTCCCGCATCTCTTGAAGTTATAGGTATCGGTGCCTTCAGAGGCTGCACGGCTCTTGCTGCCGTCATCACCGATACGAAACTTACCGCCGTGGGCGCTGAGGCGTTTATGGATTGCTCGTCGCTTGTACTTGCTACTATAAAATCCTCCTCCGCGGTTATAGGAAAGGATGCTTTTAAGAACGCATCCGGAAATCTCGTTATTTACGGTGCCGCTTCAAGCCCGGCTAGCACCTATGCTTCCTCGAACGGCATAACCTTTAAGGCGCTTGCCACGGTGGCGGGAGTTAGCGGAATAACAATCAACGCTTCCAAGCTTTCATTTATAACAGGTGAATCCGTTGCATTTACCGCTACACTTACACCCGCTGTTACAGCAGACAAAGCCTGGTCTTCAAGCGACATAAGCGTTGCTACAGTCGACCAGAACGGAAAGGTCACCTCACATAAGCAGGGTGCTGCGGTAATAACAGTAATATGTGCCAACGGAATATCCGACAAAGAGACTATCACAGTGGCGAACGGTGTTGACGGCGATTATCAGTATTGCCTCGTCAACAACGCTTCAGCTGCTCAGATAGTAAAGTATACCGGCTCGGCTAAGGAAGTCGAGGTTCCCGCAACTATCGGCGGCTTCCGTGTGGTCTCTCTCGGCGCGTCTGTATTCAAGGGCGCTTCCGTCACGAAGGTCACTCTCCCCGAGAGTGTCATTTCGGTAAGCGGCGAAGCCTTTGATTATGCCTATGACCTTGAAGCAATAGAGGTTGCAGCGGCAAACACGAATTACCGCGCAATCAGCGGCGTCCTTTTCACCGCCGATAAAAAGACACTTGTCAAATATCCCGCAGCCAGGTCCGGCGACGATTATGAGGTTCCCGGCGAGGTTACATCCCTCGGTGTCTGTGCCTTTGAGGACAGCCGCAACCTTATCAACATAGAGCTTTCTGAAAATCTTAAAACCATATCCGCCTATGCGTTTGACAACTGCCTGAAGCTTATGAATGTCAACGTTCCGGCAAGCGTCACCTCAATAGGCGACAGAGCATTTGCTTACTGCGCATCACTTCAGTATGTGACAATTCCGCAGTCGGTATGTGCGTTCGGAAATGATGTGTTCAAGAACAGCCCGGAGGCGACACTTTACGGCAGAGCCGCTTCGGACTCTGAGGAATACGCAATCAACAATTCGGTTCCCTTTGCACTTATCGACGACCTGGTTGAGGTTACGGGACTTACCCTTTCCTCCACAGCAAAGACACTTGCAAGGCAGGATACCTATCAGCTTACCGCAACTCTCCTTCCGTTCGGCGCAACTTATCCGGTAGTTACATACAAGTCAAACGATTCTTCAATTGCAACGGTTGACGATTCCGGACTTGTGACCGGCGTTGCTGAGGGCACAACTACTATAGTTGTTACCACCTGCAAGGGCATTTCCGAATCCTGCATAATAACGGTTTCCGGCGACCCCACCGTAATACCCGAGCTTGACAGTCTTGAGATAAAAGTTCAGCCTGACAAAAACGTATATTACGTAGGCGATGCACTTGACCTCTCGGGTATAGTGGTATACGCGCTGTATTCAAACGGAGATACCGAGAAAATCATCAACGAAGCAGGCACAACAGTCTCCGGAGTCCGTCTCAGAGGCTTTGACAGTGCTACGGCAGGTTCCAAGACGGTAGAGATAATCTACCTTGAGAAGGTTGTGTCCTTCGATGTGACCGTCAAGGAAAAGGAAATTCAGAAAATAGAAGTGACAAATCTTCCCGCAAAGATGGCATATCTTGAAGGTGAAGCGCTTGACACGACAGACCTTGAGGTTACCGCATATTACGATGACGGCTCAACAGAGATAATTTACGACTATGACGTAAGCACTTTCAATTCACTTCCCCCCGCGCAGAAAATCGAGGTAACATATCAGGGCTGCAAGGCCTCCTTCCTTGTGACCGTAACGCCCAAGAACCTTACGGGAATAAAGGTTTCATCGCTTCCCAAGAAGGTGGTTTATCTTGAGGGCGAGGAGCTCGACCTTGAGGGTCTTGTAATAAGCGGTATCTATAATAACGGAACCACCACCGCTCTCGGTGAGATTCCCACGGTTACAGGATATAACAAAGCTGTTATCGGTAAGCAGGTGCTCAACGTCGAATGTGCCGGCTTCACGACAACATTTGAAGTAACCGTAAGGCAGAAGGAGCTCAGCGGACTTGAAATAAAGATTCAGCCCGATAAAACAATCTATTACATAGGCGAGGCAATCGACCTTACCGGTATAGTTGTATATGCCAATTACACCAACGGAGATGCCGAAAGGATAATCAACGATGACGGCGGTATGGTTATGGGCGTACGTCTGAGAGGCTTTGACAGCAATATCCCCGGAAGCAAGACGGTGGAAATAATCTACCGCGAGAAGACAGTTACGTTCCAGCTTACGGTTAAGGAAAAAGAAGCAAAGAGAATATCCATAACCAAGGCACCCGATAAGCTTACCTATCTTGAGGGTGAGAGACTTGACACCACGGGAATGGAAGTTACGGTTTATTACGATGACGGTTCTCAGGAGCTCGTTTATGATTATGCCGTAAGTGAATTTAATTCTGTTCCGGCGGGTCAGAGACTGGAGGTTTCCTACGAGGGCTTCAAGGATTACTTTGTAGTTACCGTAATAGCCAAGACTCTCTCCGGCATAAAGGTTACAAAGGCTCCCGAAAAGGTTGAGTACACCGAGGGTGAGGAGCTTGATATTGCAGGACTTGAGATTAGCGGTGTCTATAACAACGGTACGGTTGCGGTCATCAACGATGTTCCTTCGGTAACCGGCTTCAATCCGCTCAAGGTCGGCAAGCAGACAGTTACCGTTTCGTACGGCGGCTTTGACAGCAGCTTCGATGTAACGGTTAAGGCGAGAACACTTGACAGAATAGAGGTTATAAGCCCGCCCACCAAGACAGAATACATCCTCGGTGAGACGCTTGACCTCGACGGCATGATAGTAATTGCGTACTTTGACAACGGCACAACGGCGGTGCTTGCACCGGAGAGCCAGTATGAGATTGACACCTACAAGCTCAACCTCGGCAGAAACGACATAAGCATCAGCTTCAGCTACGGAGATTCCAGCAAGAGCACAACCTTTACTGTATGGGTAATGCTCGGCAAGAGCGGAGATTACACATATAAGGTTGTCAACGGTAACGAGGTTTGCCTTATGAAGATAAACAAGGCAAATGCTGTGGGCAATGTTACGGTCCCCTCTCAGGTTGATGGTATGACCGTAAGCGAGCTTGCCGCGGGACTGTATGACGGCTGCGATTATATGACCGGTGTGGTAATACCCGACACGGTAACAAAGATTAACGAGAAGGCATTTGCAAACTGTGATGTTCTCAAGAGCGCACAGCTTCCCACGGGTCTTGAGGTTGTTCCCTCGCAGTGCTTCTATAACTGCCCGAAGCTCGGCGAAATAGAGATACCCGATACGGTAAGCGCTATTGAAGACCATGCATTTGCAGGCTGCACCGAGCTTACAAAGGTAACCATACCCGCGTCTGTTGTATATATTGCGCCTCACGCCTTCAGAGATTGCCCGAATCTTACGATTTGGGGTGTTCCCGGAAGCGCTGCGGCAGAGTATGCGGCGGAAAACGGTATTCCGTTCAGATATCTTCCTCCCTACATAAAGGGCGATCTTGACGGAAACGGACTTGTAACTGCGGCAGATGCGCGTCTTGCGCTCAGGGTTGCAACCAAGCTCGAAACCATTGACGCGGACGGCTTTGCAGCAGGTGACCTCAACAGTGACGGAATAATCACCGCTCAGGAAGCGAGAACAATTCTCAGAGTTGCAACCAAGCTTGAAAGCTTTGCGAAATAACTCTAAAAAATAACAACCGACCGCCGTGTTACCTGTTCGGTAATGCGGCGGTCGTGTCTTCAGGCTTTGCTTATTTCAACTCCGGTGTAATAGTGTTTAATGATGTCCTCCCATGTGCTTCCTTGCCGCGCCATAAAGTCCGCGCCGTATTGGCTCATGCCGACACCGTGACCGTAGCCGATGACATCAAAGGTGAGTAAGCGTTCCTTTTCGGTCAATGTGAAGGCGGCGCTTCGCAGTGCAAAGGCACTTCTCAGCTCACGTCCCGTCAATACTTTTCCGTTTATGGTTATACTTTTTACGGTTCCGGCGGGACTTTTTACACACTCGCCTATCCACTCCGAGGAATTTTCGGGGAATTGCATATCTCCGAAAGCGTCACACATCATTGCCGTAAATTGTTCTGCGGTTACGGTTACCGTGGTTTTGTAATTCGGGGACAGCTCATCGCCGTTGCTTTTCACACTTTGCAGGTAGTCAATGTTGCTTCCCCAGTATTCAGCGGCATTTTCGGTTGTTCCGCTGCTTATGGCGTGAAAGGCCGCCGTTATTGCTTCACCGTTGAAGGTGATTATTTTATCGGATACGGCGCTTACGCATTTGCGAAGCTTTTGCTCATATTGTTCAAAGCTTTCCCCCCAGCGTTCCCGCCGTTTCTCCTCGGACATGTAGCCCTGATGCGTGGAGCTGTCATCGCTTATATCAGCACCTGAGATTTCGGGATTTCCGGTATTATGCAGCTTCATTCGTACGGCGTTTGTACAGCATGCCGCTGCTTGCGCCTTGAGTGCCTCCTCATGATATGCAGCCGGCATTTCGGCGGCGACGCAGCCGACAATGTATTCCGTGAATTCAATTTCGCTTACGGTTTTACTTGCGGAGAGGAAAACCCGTATGCTTTCCGCAGCTTCGGAGCCCGCGGACGGTGCGGAGGTTCCGGTATCGGGGGCGGTCTGATATACAGCGGAGGTTGCGGTAGTTCCGGAAGGCTTGTCCCGTGCTGTTGAAATTATGGGTACGAGCAGCATTGCCACTGCCAGAAAAGCGCATAAGAATCCGAACACCTTCACTTTTGCGTCATTCCTTTCCTTTTCATCTTAAAATATTAAATAAACACCCTAAAACTGCTGTTTTGATTGACTTTATAAAAGAATTGTTATAATATAATATGTAACTTTGTTTCAAAATATACCAAATATTACCAAAAACATTTTATCCCGGAAGGAGGGAGCGTTATGGCAAACTACATATCTCCTATTTCAAATGATGCTTTGACCACATTGTGTGAGGAGCTCAAGCTTGCAAATACTATATCTCAGGAGGATTTTGAACGCTACGACGTCAAGCGCGGACTGCGCAACAGAGACGGCAGCGGTGTAATGGCAGGTCTTACGAGAGTATGCTCCGTAGAGGGCTACTATATAGATGACGGTGAGAGGGTGCCCAAGGAGGGCAGACTCATTTACCGCGGCGTTGATATGCGTGAAATTGTCAACGGCTGCAATGAGGAAAACCGCTTCGGCTACGAGGAGGTTGCGCGTCTTCTTATGTTCGGAAAGCTTCCGACACAGGGTCAGCTTGACAGCTTTTCGCGTATTCTTTCCGAATGCAGGGAGCTGCCTGAGGATTTCATAGAGGACATGATAATGAAGGCACCGTCACCGGATATAATGAACAAGATGGCGCGTTCGGTTATGGCACTTTATTCATACGATATGACTCCGGATGACATATCTCAGGAGAACGTGCTGCGTCAGTGCATACAGCTTATAGCCCAGCTTCCCACGATAATGGCGTATGCCTATCAGGTCAAGCGCAGACATTATTATCGCAAGAGCATGTATATTCATCCGATAAAGCCCGAACACTGCACGGCACAGGTGATTCTCAACTCCATACGTTCAGACCGTCAGTTTACCGACGAGGAGGCCAAGCTGCTTGACTTGTGTCTTATGCTTCACGCTGAGCACGGCGGCGGCAACAATTCAACCTTTTCCACAAGAGTGCTCACCTCAAGCGGTACGGACACCTATTCGGCAATAGCCGCGGGCATAGGCTCTCTCAAGGGACCCCGCCACGGCGGAGCCAATATAAAAGTATCTGAGATGATTCGCCTGATGAGCGAGAGCGTCGATGATATTACCGATGAAGGCAAGGTTGCCGATTATCTCATCAAGCTTATAAACAAAGAGGCGGGCGACCGCTCCGGGCTTATATACGGCATGGGTCACGCTGTTTACACGCTTTCGGACCCGAGGCAAAAAATACTCAAGCAGGCAGCTGAAAAGTATGCCGCGAAGACCGAGTTTGCTGAGGAATTTGAGGCTCTCTGTCTCATAGAAAGGCTTACTCCGGAGATTTTTGCCAAGCAAAAGGGTAACAAGAAAAAAATGTGCGCAAATGTGGATATGTATTCCGGCATCATTTATAAAATGCTGCGCATACCTGAGGACCTTTATACTCCGCTGTTTGCCATTGCGCGTATGCCCGGCTGGGCGGCGCACAGAATGGAGGAGCTTACCACGGGCGCAAGAGTAATACGCCCCGCCTATAAGAGCGTTTCGCTGCCGGTAAAATATATTCCGATTTCGCAGCGCGAGGGTGAGTACGGCAGCTCAACGGATATAACGTATATTCCTGTTGACGAGAGAATGTAATTTCAAAAAGGACGGTCTTGATAATGAAGGGCAAAATTGAAGCGATAAAGCTCAGATATCTTCTTTTCGTGTTCGCGGGCGGACTTCTGGTTGTTCTGCCTTTGCGCGTATATCAGATGCTAACAATAGTCGAATCCGCGACAGGCTTCTATTCCGAAAAGAACGCAACGGTATATATAATGTATATACTTCTTGCGGCGCTGAGCGCGGTGTTTATTTTAGGCGCGTATTTGAGCCGCGAGGTGCCGGCTCCTGCCATTACAAACGGGAAAAATATTATCCTCGGCGTGGTGTCGTGCCTGTTTGCGGCGGCGCTTATGTATGACGCGGTAAACGTTGCCTCCGATACCGTCAAGGCGATACTCGACATGAGCACCTTTTCAATCAGGACGCTTTTTTCCTCAAGACACGGGGAGTTTACGTTAATTCTTCAGGTAATCTTTGCGTTTTTCTCAGCAATATATTTTGTCTTCTGCGGAACGGCGGAGATTACGGGCAAAATGAAAACAATTCAGAATTACAAGGTTCTGGCTCTGGCGCCTCTCGGCTGGTCGATGTGCCGTATAGTGCACCGCTTTATGAGGGCGATAAGCTATCTTAACGTTTCGGAGCTCCTGTTTGAAATTCTTATGCTGGTATTCTTTATGCTCTTCTTTATAAATCTTGCGAGGGTTTCCTCCAAGGTGAGTGAAGCGGGAAACATGTGGGGTATATTCGGCTACGGTCTTTCTGCCGCAAGCTTTGCGGCGCTTGTGAGCGTACCCCGCCTCATACTCATCGTTCTCGGAAAGTCCGAGGAGCTTGTTTCTCAGTCTCCGTTTGAGCCCGCAGACCTTGCCGCGGCAATATTTGCAGTGGTGTTTGTTCTTGCGGCAATGGGGATAGGTTATCAGAGTGTTGCTTCCGAGGCTGCCGTTGATAATGAGGCTGATGCGTTGCCGGAACCGGACGTGGAGTAAAAGATGTTTCTTTCCAATATGGCGCTGGCGGCGCAACAGGTTTTAATTTTATATGTCATCGTAGCGGTGGGCTTTGTTGCCGACCGCCTTGGTGTTTTTGTGCAGACCACAGCCAAGCTGTCAAACAATCTGCTTTTCTATGTGGTGACGCCGTCGGTTATAATTCAGTCCTTTCTCACAATGGACTTTTCTCCGGACTCGGCAAGAGCGCTTCTTACGGCGTTTATCTGCGCTGTCGGAACAAGCACACTCGGAGTATTGCTCTCGCTGCCGTTTTTTAACAAATGTGCGGATAAAGCACCTATATTCAAATATGCCGTGGCATACGGAAATATGGGCTATATGGCGTTGCCGCTTGCGAACGCCGTGCTCGGCGCAGAGGGAGTCTTCTATTGCTCGGCGGGAGTTATCGCGTTTAACATATTCTCGTTTACACACGGTGTATGGCTGATGAATCAGGGCGGTGCGGAAAAGGTAAAATTCAAGCTGCGCACGCTTATACTCAATCCCGGGGTCATCTCAGTGATTATCGGTTTGCCGATGTTTATATTTTCTGTAAAGCTGCCGGCGGTCGTGCGTACGCCGCTGGATTATATTGCAAGCCTGAATACTCCGCTCGCGATGCTGTTTTTCGGAACCTATATAGCTAATACGGATTTCAAATCCATGTTTAAGGACAGGGAAAACTATCTTTCGGCTCTTCTGAAGCTTATTGTAATGCCGCTTGTGATGCTCGGAGTATTTAAGCTGTGCGGAATCGGCGGCACGTTGCTGACCGCTTGCATAATATCCGCAAGCGCGCCGAGTGCCAACAACACGGTTATGTTTTCCGCGAAATACGGCAAGGATACAGGTACGGCATCAAAGGCGGTTGCGTTTGTGAGCGCTGTTTCGATTGTAACAATGCCGTTTATGATAGCGCTGTCGAAGTCGGTGTAAATGTATGAAAAAGCTTGTTATCAACACAAATCTGCCATACGGAGTGTGCGATTTTTTACAGCTGTCCGGTCGGCTGCTGCAATGCCGCGCGGCGCAGAGACTTCCAAAGGATGCAAAAAGTGTAATATGCGTACTTTTTCCGTATAATCTGGGAGAGGACGCATACCGGGGCGGAAATATCTCCTCGTATGCCGCGGTGAAGGATTATCATATAATTGCCGGTGAATATCTGGAGCGCCTTGCGCTTGAGCTGTCCGAAAGGTATCCGGGTAACAGCTTTGTGCCGTTTTGCGACAATTCACCTTTGCCGGAGGTTGCGGCGGCAAAGCTGTCCGGGCTCGGCGTAACGGGAAAAAACGGACTTCTGATATCCCCTGTATACGGAAGCCGCGTGTTTATAGGCGAAATAGTAACAGATGCCGTCTTTGAATTTTCGGCTCCGGCGGGGGAGTGCTCAGGCTGCGGAAAATGCATAGAAAGCTGCCCTTCGGGTGCTTTGAGCGAGAACGGTGTTGACAGAAGCTTATGCCTGTCTGCTGTGACGCAGAAAAAGGGAGAGCTGTCACAGCATGAGCAGGAGCTGATAAGAGCGTCGGGCTGTATATGGGGCTGCGATGTGTGTCAGAACGTGTGTATGATGAATAAAAATGCCGCCGTGACACCTATAGAGGAATTTTTCAGAGACGCAAGGGCATCGTATGAGGGCGATGCCGATATATCGGAGCGTGCGTTTGCCTGGCGAGGCAGAGCAGTAATACAGAGAAATTTTGAGCTGTGCGATAAAAAATGAAATATAAGTTGTAAAAATCACGAATTTACCTTATAATATAAATGTAATAAAAATTGAAAGGTCGGTAGAATATGAAACTTGTAATAGCTATTGTTAACAATGATGACGCTTCCACCGTTTTGGCGGAGGTTACGCGCGCCGGCTTTTCGGCGACAAAGCTGTCTACCTCGGGAGGCTTTCTCAAGGCGGGCAATGTTACCTTCCTTATCGGCGTTGAGGAAAAGAGTGTCAGCGAGGTGCTTGATATAATCAAGGACTTTTCCAGCAAGCGTACCCAGATGGCACCCTCGACGGCTGCATATCTCGGCGAGAGCATAATAACGAGCGCACCCATAGAAATAACCGTGGGCGGAGCAACCGTGTTTGTGCTGGATGTGGATCAATTTTATAAGCTGTAAGAGGTAAAAATGGATTCGTTTTCTCCGTCAACTCAATTAAGGGCAAAGCTTTCCGCCCTGTTTCACGGCGGAAAGCTTCCTCATGCTTTGCTTATAGAGGGCGGCACGCAGCAGCAGAGAGCCGCTGCGGCAAGGTATGTTGCGCAGATGATGCATTGCCTTGAGCCAACACCGTTTCCGTGCGGAGTGTGCAGAGCCTGCAAGAAAAGCGAAGCCGATTCCAACCCGGATACTCTCATTATCGAGAAGCCGGAGGATAAGGCGGCGTTCAAAAAGGAAACAGTGAAGGAAATCACCTCGGATGCCTATGTGCTTCCCAACGAATCCGAGGTCAAGGTGTATGTTTTTCTTGAATTTCAATATATGAGGCCGGAATCGCAGAATGTACTTCTGAAAACACTTGAGGAGCCGCCGGAGCGCGCGAGGTTTATTCTTACCGCGGACTCGCTTAACAGCCTTATACCCACGGTGCAGTCACGTGTTACACCCGTAAATATCGGGTATTCACAGCAGTCGCCGGTTCTTGAGCAGGTCAGGGAAATTGCCGATGGCATTGCAGAATGTGTTGCGTCCTCGGACGAGTACAGCCTTCTTAAATCCACGGCGGTGCTTGAAAAGGAAAAGCAGCTTGTGCAGCCGGTGCTCGAATATCTTTTGCTGATTTTCCGGGATGCCGCTGTCTGCCGCGCGGGCGGCACTTCAATGACAACAGACGGAGAAATTGCAAAAAAGCTTGCCTCATCGGTGCAGCAGAAAAATCTTGCAGGACTTGTTTCCGGCATTCAGGAGCTTGAGGCGGCAATACAGCGCAATGCAAATTCAACATTGCTGCTTACAAGATTGTGCAGTACGCTTTACGGAAAAGCACATGAATAATATATCACAGACAGGACAGGTGAAGATATGGCAGAGGTCGTAGGAGTAAGATTCAAGGAAGTCGGCAAGGTATATTACTTTGACCCCGACATGAAAAAATACAAAAAGGGTCAGAAGGTCATTGTTGAAACCGCCAGAGGTATAGAATGCGGCGAAATAGCGATGGAAAACACCGACGTGCCGGAGGAGGAGATAATCCGCCCCCTTAAAATGATAATCAGAGCCGCCACAGAGGACGATATTTCAACAATAGAGAAAAATCGCGAAAAAGAAAAGGAAGCTTTTTCAATTTGCGAGAAGAAAATACTTGAGCACAAGCTGGATATGAAGCTTGTAGAGGTTGAATATACCTTTGACGGAAGTAAAATATTGTTTTATTACACGTCGGACAACCGTGTTGATTTCCGCGAGCTTGTAAAGGATTTGGCAGGGGTGTTCCGCACGCGCATAGAGATGCGTCAGATAGGCGTGCGTGATGAGTCAAAGATGCTCGGCGGTCTGGGAATTTGCGGAAGGCCGTTTTGCTGCTCGTCATTCCTCGGCGATTTCCAGCCGGTGTCGATAAAGATGGCCAAGGAACAGGGGCTGTCGCTCAATCCCGTAAAGATAAGCGGAACCTGCGGAAGGCTGATGTGCTGCCTGAAATATGAACAGAACGCCTACGAGTATCTTCTGAAGATAACGCCCAAGCTCGGCGCAATAGTGGAAACTCCCGAGGGTAAGGGAAGCGTGGTTTACAGCAATCTGCTTACAGGAGAGCTGAAGGTGAGGCTTGACAGACGTCCTGAGGCAGTGCCGACGGAGTTTAAGCGCTCGGATGTGAAAATTCTTAGGGATGCGCAGATAAGAGTTGCAAAGGACGAGATTGAAGCGCTCAAGGGAATGGAATAATAGACCGGCGCATTTCGCATTACTGCTTTGAAAAAATGTTGAATTTTTGCAAAAACCCGTGCGAATTGTCCGGGGTGCTTGTGAGGTTGCTTGCTGTCGGGCAGGAATGTTGAAGTTCCGCACAAAAGGACGTGCGAATTGTCCGCGGCGACACGCCGCTCGTCGAGGTGCTTTTGGATTTGCCTGCTGTCGGGCATGAATGTTGAAGTTTCGCACAAAAGGACGTGCGAATTGTCCGCGGCGACACGCCGCGCCGCAAAAAAGTATTGAAATTTTTTATAATAAGTGATAGAATAGAAAAGAAAAAATAAAGGAGGTCTTTTAAATGGCGTATTTCATCAGCGATGACTGCATCGCTTGCGGTGCATGCGAGGCCGATTGTCCTGTTGCTGCAATCAGTGAGGGCGACGGAAAGTATGTTATTGATGCTTCCCTTTGCACAGAGTGCGGCTGCTGCGCAGATACCTGCCCCGTAGGCGCTCCCAAAGAGGCGTAATTTCGCCCCGTAAAAGCATAAGAAACCGACCGGACAAATTATCCGGTCGGTTTTTATGCTTGTGTATTAAATTTGATTTTCGTAAGTTATGACAAGGTTACGTAGTCCAGAGATACCCAGCCGTAAGTTCCGTTGTAGTTTACCTTTATCCATTTTTTATCGGACGAGTATTCGTAAAAATCCAGCTTGGTGCCGTGGCTGATGGTGCTTATAACGCTGTTTGAGGTATTGGGTCCGCTTCGCAGATTTAAAACGTGGTCCGCGCCGGGATTTGCAGTAACCGAGCCGAGCTTTGTCGGGCCGCTGACCCTTGTGGTTGTTACGGGCTTGGTCGTGGTAACCGGAGGCTTTGTTGCGGTAGTGCTTGCCGTTGTTGTGGTAGTAGTGGTTGCCGCCTCGGTTGTGGTTTCGGCAGTGGTTGTTTCTGTTGTGATTTCGGTTGTTGTCTCGGTGGACGTGGCTTGAGTTGTGTCGGAAGCGGTGGTGTCGGCAGAGGTTTCGGTGGTGTTGTTTTTGCCGATGGGGAGAAGGCCGTATTTATATGCGGCAAAGCCGAGCACGCTTAAAGTAAGCAAAGCCAGAGCGACAACAAGCACGATGAGCGGAGCACTTGATGAGCGTTGAGCTGTCTCGTACGGCTCGCTCGGAATGTAATCGACCTTTTCGACACTTACGGTATCGCGGGGAGCGGTACGGGTTATAGGTATAGCCTTGGTGTCGGCGCTGTCGGTATCGGCGGAGGGCTTGGGATTCTCGCGGCGGACTGCCGGTGCCGAGTCGCGATATTTTATTTCGGCTATGCTTATGCTTTTTATGTCATTATTATCGTTATCAAGCCCTTTTGAAATATCCGCAAAAAGAGCGTTGTAGCGGGCAATATCTATTTTGCAATCCTTTGCGCAAAGGCGAAGCATTAAGGTTAATGCTTCGTCCCCGCCGGGATTTTGCAGGTCTCCGAAGCCGTCTTCGGACAGATGCTTGATTTCGGATGAGATTTTTTTATTTGCGTTTGAAAGCGTCAGCTCGGCTTCGTTCGGAGTGCAGCCGAGCGTTTCACTCAGGGTGTTGACGGATACGCCGCCGTAATAGGTCAGCAGTACGCAGATGCGCTGATCATCGGGCAGCTCTCTTATTTTGCGTAGCACAAGTGTGCGCAGCTGCTTGTCCTGAATGAATATTTTTGGTATGCTCGGTGCAATGCTTTCATGCTCAATTTCGTCAATTCCTTCAATATGTCCGGTGTTTTGGGAGGCGATAAGCAGCTTGCACTCGTGAATAGCGGCGCTTTTCAGCAGTGTCTCGAAGCGCAGGGAGCCGGAAGCCTGTGAAATATGGCGGAAGGCGTTTGTATACGCTCTTTTAGTCAGCATAAAGGCGGTGTCGGTATTGTTAAATGCCTCGCTGAGCATAAAAAAAGTCGGAATAAAGGTTTCCGAATAAATAACGGCAAGCGCTGAGCGGTCTCCCTGCTGAGCGTTAATTACCGCCTGTTGAAGCTTTTCCGACATGAACGACCCTCCTTGATTTTATGAACCGATAATATTAAATGTCTGCACGGGAAAGCATTGAATGCTCCCTATATATTATTGTACTGTTTTTTACGTCATTGTCAATGCGAAAAAAGAGTTAATTTGCAGTTTTTTGTAGTAAAAACTCATAGGATATGATAAACTTAATTACAATATGAATGTGGAGGGATATCGTGGGGTCTCCGTTGCGCCCGATGTTTTCACCGGCTTCGCTTAAAAAGCTCATATATCCTCTGGTTATAGAGCAGTTTCTTGCCGTCCTTGTGGGAATAGCAGATACGATTATGGTGTCTGCTCTCGGGGAAGCGGCAATTTCCGGCGTGTCGCTGGTGGATATGATAAACGTGCTTATTATAAATATTTTTGCGGCACTGGCAACCGGCGGAGCGGTTGTGGCTTCACAGTATATAGGTGCGGGAAATGAGCGTCAGGCAAGGCTGTCCGCCTCACAGCTCATCTTTATCTCGTTGACGATTTCTCTTGCGATTATGGGGCTGTGTCTTGCGTTTAACCGCAACATTCTTATGCTGCTTTTCGGCAGTGCCGAGGATGGGGTAATAGGCTCGGCACAGGTGTATTTCAGAATATCGGCCTATTCATATCCGTTCATTGCGGTGTATAACGCCTGCGCTGCGCTGTTCAGAGCCATGGGCAATTCAAAGGTGTCCATGCTTACATCGGTTGCCGCCAATATTTTCAATGTTATAGGCAACGCGGTGTTGATATACGGTGCAAAAATGGGCGTTGCCGGGGCGGCTACTGCGTCGGCAATTGCGCGATTTTTATGTATGGCGGTTATGCTCGGACTGTTGTTCAGGAGGGATAATATCATATATCTTTCGGTAAAGGACGGCTTCCGTCTGAATCCGATGCTTATAAAGAGAATATTGCGTATAGCGGTTCCCGGAAGCCTTGAAAGCAGCGTGTTCCAGCTCGGTCGTGTGCTCGTTGTGAGCATAATAGCCGGCTTCGGTACGGTGCAGATAGCCGCCAATGCCGTGGCGAACAATCTTGACGGCTTCGGGATAGTTCCGGGTCAGGCAATAGGTCTTGCGGTTGTAACCGTAGTAGGGCAATGTGTAGGAGCCGAGGACAAGCTTCAGGTGCGGTATTACACGCGCAAGCTTATAAAAATCACATATATAATCCTTGCGGTGTGGAATGTTTTTCTGATAGTAACGCTTCCGCTGACGCTGAAATTCTATAACCTTTCGGGTGAAACGCTCTCACTCGCTTCAACGCTTATAATAATCCACAACGGGCTTGCAATATTCCTCTGGCCGCTGTCGTTCGTGCTGCCGAACAGTCTGCGTGCGGCAAGTGATGTTAAATATCCCATGGCGGTTTCAATATTTTCAATGATAACCTTCAGGATACTTTTCAGCTATATTCTCGGAGTAAACTTCGGAATGGGCGCAATAGGCGTGTGGATTGCAATGATAATCGACTGGATATTCCGGATAACCATGTTTATAATAAGATACCGCGGCGAAAAATGGCTGTCCCATAAAATAGATGCGGGAAAGAGGGAGACGGCGTAGAATGTTTGAGTTTTCATGTCCTGTATGCGGTATGCCCCTCAAACGGGATAGCGGTTCGCTTCGCTGCCCTGACGGGCACTGCTTTGATATTTCAAAATACGGCTATGTAAATCTGCTGCGCTCAAATCAAAGCTCTCAGAAGCGCCACGGAGATGACAGGCTGATGGTGCGTTCCCGCTCGGATTTTTTGGAAAAGGGCTATTATATGCCGTTGCTTGATTGCCTTTGCGAAAAGGTGTCCGCTTTTGTGTCGGACGGGGATGCTGTGCTTGACGCAGGCTGCGGTGAGTGCTGGTACACCGCAAACATTTTCCGCAGCTTGAAGCAGAAGGGCATAAATGCCGACTTTGCGGCAGCGGATATTTCAAAGGACGCGCTTCGTATCGGGGCAAGGCGAGAGAAGGGTATAGCGTGTGCCGTTGCGGGGGTTAATTGTCTGCCGGTGGCTGATTCGTATTGTGCGGCGGTGCTGAATATATTTGCGCCGTGTGCCGGGGAGGAGTTTTACAGAATCCTGCGCGAGGGCGGTTGCCTGATACGCGCAGTACCGCTCAAGCGGCATCTGATGGGGCTCAAGGAGTCGGTTTACGAGCACGCCTATGAGAATGAACCGGAAAATCCGGAGATAAGCGGTTTTGAAATATCAGACATCACAAACGTGACATATACTCTGAGCCTTGATAACGCGCAGGATATTGAAGCGCTTTTTAAAATGACGCCGTATTATTACAAGACTTCCCGGGAGGGTCAGCAGCGGCTTGCCGCTCTTTCGAGGCTGGAAACCGAAGCGGAGTTCGGCGTGATAACCTACAGAAAATGCGCAAAATATGTCGAATAAATATTGTTGCAACGGGTCGGTATATCTGTTAGAATAGATGTCAATACAATAAACGAAAGGCAAGCGCCGGAGGGCTTATTGGGTGAGTCTGTACGGTGTTTCGGGTGAAAAATGTATGTTTGACGTTCGGGACGGGCTTGTTTGGGGCGGGATTTGTGCAATTGCGGCATACCTTATCGGCAGTGTGAATTTCAGTATCATATTTTCCAAGTCGGTTTTCAGCAAGGACATACGAAAGCTCGGCAGCGGAAACGCCGGCTCTACAAATATGCTTCGCAACTTCGGCAAGCGAATGGGCGGCGTGGTGTTTGTGTGCGATGTTCTCAAGGGCTATTTACCGCTTATGCTGGTATCACAGCTGGTAAAGGCGGGGCATCTGCCGTACCTGTGCATATTTGTAAGCGCCGTCTTTGTGATTCTGGGTCATCTTTTTCCGGTGTTTTTCGGCTTTAAGGGCGGTAAGGGGGTTGCAACCTCATCGGGTATAATTCTCGCTACGCAGCCGGTGCTGTTTCCGTTCGTTTTCCTTGTAATGCTGGTTACGGTTGCAGTTACGGGTTATGTGTCTCTCGGCTCGGTGATATGCTCCGCGCTTTATCCGTTCGGAGCTGTCGCACTCAGCCTTATAATCGATGACGGTCATGCTGCCGGCTGGTTTTGTACCGCGCTGCTTATGGGTGCTATGGTCGTTTTCATGCACCGCAGCAATATCAAACGGCTCATCAGGCATGAGGAGAACAAAATAAATCTTTTTAAAAGAAAGAAATAATTTTTTATAAAAAGCGCCCGCCGGAATTTCACTTCCGACGGGCGTTGCTGAATGTTTTTATTTAAGCATGTCGAGTATTTTCTTGTCTCCGTAAATGCTTTTCCAGTCGTTTGAGAAGCCCTGGACAGCGGTTTCGGTGAGCGGATGATAAATGAGCGCATCAAGCAAAGCGGGGTTGAGGGTGACCGCGTGAGTGCCGGCGAGAGCAATTTTATGCACCTGTTCGACGGTACGGAAGCTTGCGGCAAGAACCTTTGTGTCGAGGTTGTGTGCCTTGAGCAGCTCAACCGTTTCAAGCACAACATTCACGCCGTCGCTGACTATATTGTCAAGCCTGTTGACGTAGGGTGCTACGAAATCCGCGCCTGCCTTTGCTGCAATAAGAGCCTGCTGCTGGGTGAAAATGGCGGTTTCCGTGACCTTCATACCCATTTTTTTAAGAGCGGAGGTTGCCTTGAGGCCCTCGGCGGAAATGGGTATTTTTATGTAGAGATTGCCTCCGACATATTCCTGTACCGCCTGTGCTTCCTTGATGATGTCTGCACAGGTCGAGGCGGTTATCTGAATGTGAAGCATTCTCTCATCGCCTATTATATTCCGGATTGCCTTTATAAGCTTGCCGAAATCCTCGTGCTCCTTGGAGATTATAGTGGGATTGGTTGTTACACCGTCAATGGGATAAAATTCACAGCAACGGGCTATTTTTTTGGTGTCCGCAGTGTCGAGAATGTAAATCATATATATCCTTCTTTCAAAGCTTTCTGACTTGTACGTTAATTTTATAACAATGTTCCGGGTATTGCAATATCCGTAACATAGAAAACTATTGTCGAAAAGCAGCTTTTTTTATTGATATCAGCCATTTGTCTGCGTTTCAGCGCGGCGCAGCTCAATTTCACGCAGATTAAGGCGGAATTCACGGGTTATCCAGGGCAGGGGAAGCGCCCATGCGATAAGCAGGGCAACAGCAAAATCAATTCTGCCCATAGGAAAGATAGAAACAATTGAGAAAAACAGCGGTGCGTCAATACGCAGGATTATAAGTATCCACTCTACGACGATTATAAGACGTGCAATCGGTAACGCGATGGTTACGCAGTAAAACAGGCAGGCTATCTGAGGCGCCCAGTATTTTGGAAGCTTTGTCATGCCGGGGTTTACCTTGGAGGCATCGCCGTAGGAGATGTACGCGAGATATTTACGCACATCGGTTTCATTCGTGAGAGGCGCCTTGTAGCGTATGAAGGTATAATACGCCATTGCCGCGAACAGAATATAGGTCACGATATTTACGGCGATAAGACCGCCCCAGCCGAATTCGAGCATAACAACAAGAGGGTTGCCCTCCTGTTCGAGAGTGGGAGTTTCAACGGCAGTGAGCAGCAAATCAAATATACTAATTAAGAAATATGAAATGCACAAAAACCAAAAAAGTTTTTTTCTGGGCATAACGCACCTCCGGATTTACAAGTAAAGTATAGCATAATATTTTAAGATTGGCAATATAGAATCAAAACAACAGCCGTAAGGCTTTCATTGCCTCATAAAATCGCCCTTGCATATTATGATTTACATAAAATGCGGCTTTATTACTTGACCCGGCAATTAATTATTCAAAAGGATGAGCTTTACCGCAGTACGGAATCCCTCCACCGCCGCATTCGCATTCTTACCTTTTATAAGGGAGGTTTGCGATAGCCGAAAGTGCTACGAGTTATAAACAATCCTCCGGCGGGACTTGCGTCCCGCCACCTCCTTTGCCAAAGGAGGCTTGCGTTCGCCGCAAGCGCTGCCTTTGAAGGCTCCTTTGAAAAGGAGCTGTCCGCGAAGCGGACTGAGGATTGATGAGCAGATAAATTTTACCGCAAAGCCTAAAATCAACCAAACTTAAAAACCAATCAAGCAACAATCCTCCGTCAGTGCTTGCGCACTGCCACCTCCTTTGCCAAGGGAGGCTTGCGTTCGCCGCAAGCGCTGCGGGCTATAAGCTAACAGCCACGAGCTAACAACTCCACATTGACGTGCGTAGCACCCGAAATTATTCATTATTCATTAAAAAAAGACCTTGTTCCGAAGAACAAGGTCTTTTCCTGGTGACCCGGACGAGAATCGAACTCGTGTTACCGCCGTGAAAGGGCGGTGTCTTAACCGCTTGACCACCGGGCCTTATGAGGGGCTGAAAAGCCCCTAAAAAACACCTCGGCAAAATGCCTGTTGGTGTGGTAGCGGCAGTTGGACTTGAACCAACGACACTCCGGGTATGAACCGAATGCTCTAGCCAACTGAGCTATGCCGCCATATATTTTTACAACAGGTTATTTGCCGCGGGTGATTGTGCCCTCTTTTGACGGGCGAGAGTTATTATAATATACAGGGTATCGGTTTGTCAACAGTTTTTTTAAGGTAAGTCCGATATTTCGTGATATTTTTTAATATTCCCTGAAATACCGGCAAATATGGCTTCTGAAACGTGCAGAGTCGAATATTTTGAGAAAAAAGAGTTGAAATTTTCGGCGATACGTTGTATAATACCGTCGTTGCCCGGACGCATAGCTCAGTTGGTTAGAGCGTTCGCTTCACACGCGAGAGGTCTTCGGTTCGAGCCCGAATGTGTCCACCAGAAGAAAATCCCCCTCAAGCCTTGGGTTTAAGGTGTGAGGGGGATTTCGATTTTAAAAAACCGCATCTGAAGTTCCCTGAAAAAACCCAAATAAAAATTAAAAGTGCAGGTTAAAAAAATTCAGCATACGCTTTTCTTCTTCGTTAATATAGACAAGCGGTAAAAATTGTTATACAATAAATAATCAATAGTTTTGTTTCGGGGTGATATTACGGATATATTAAAGCACAATCTTATAAATTTAATCGAGGCAAAAAAGATAATAGTGATTCTTCGCGGCATACCGTCGGACAAGCTCACGCGATGTGCCGAGGCGCTTTGTGCCGGAGGGATAAAGCTTGTTGAGCTTGCCTTTGACGCTTCTGGCAAGGTGCCTGAGACTGAAATTGCCGCTTCGATAAGTGAGCTTTCCGCGCAGTTTGCCGGCAGACTGGTTGTAGGTGCGGGCAGTGTCATCACACCGGCTCAGGTGCGCCTTGCAAGAAGTGCCGGAGCCGAGTTTATAGTTTCGCCTAATACCGATGAGTCTGTTATAAGCCAGACGCTTGAATGCGGTATGGTGTCGATACCCGGAGCGCTCACTCCCACGGAGATACGCCTTGCGCATTCATACGGAGCGGATTTTGTCAAGGTGTTTCCCGCCGGCTGCTTCGGCCCTGAGTATATAAAGGCGGTTTCCACACCGCTCAGTGATATAAAATTACTTGCGGTGGCGGGAATACTTCCCGATGAAGCGGAGGAATATCTTTCCGCTGGGGCGTCGGGACTCGGAATAAGCTCGGGCATAGTAAAAAAGGAGTTTATTGATGACGGTGATTTTGAGGCGATAACCGAGCTTGCACAGCTGTATTCGGATATTGTGAAATAAAATAATTGACATATACCGATACACGGTGTTAAAATAAAAAGAAGATTTGAAAGGACGGTTTTAGTATGGGATACACAAAAGAAGATATTTTAAGAATCGCAGCCGAAGAAAATGTTAAGTTTGTCCGTTTGCAGTTTACGGATATTCTCGGTGCGCTCAAGAATGTTGCGATAACCGTCCGACAGCTTGAAAAGGCGCTCTCAGACAAGTGCATGTTCGACGGCTCGTCAATTGAAGGCTTTGTGCGTATTGAAGAATCCGACATGTATCTGCGTCCGGATTACGACAGCTTTATTATCTTTCCGTGGAACGCGGAAAAGGGCAAGATTGCGCGCCTGATATGTGATGTTTACAGAGATGACGGAACTCCCTTTGACGGCGACCCGAGGCATGTTCTCAGGCGTGCCATAAAAGCGGCAGCGGATATGGGATACACATTCAATGTCGGTCCGGAATGTGAATTTTTCCTTTTCCATCTTGATGAAAACGGCAAGCCCGCCACTATAACAAATGACGAGGCAGGATACTTTGACCTCGGTCCCATGGATTCGGGTGAGCATTGCAGACGCGATATCTGCCTTGCGCTTGAGGATATGGGCTTTGAGATTGAAGCGTCACATCACGAGGTTGCACGCGGACAGCATGAGATCGACTTTAAATACGGCGAGGCGCTTCACACCGCCGACAACGTGATGACCTTTAAATTCGTCGTAAAGACTATCGCACAGCAGCACGGTCTTCACGCAACGTTTATGCCCAAGCCGATATACGGCATAGCCGGTTCGGGTATGCATACGAACATGTCACTGTTTAAGGATTGCAAAAACGCTTTCTGCAGCGACACAGACCCCATCGGCCTCAGTGAAACGGCGTATCATTTTATCGCCGGAATAATCGACCACATAAAGCCGATGACTTTAGTTGCAAATCCGCTTGTAAACTCATATAAGCGCCTTGTGCCCGGTTATGAGGCACCGGTATACATAGCATGGTCGGCGAAAAACAGAAGTCCGCTTATCCGTGTTCCCGCAGCGCGCGGAGCAGGCACGAGAATTGAGCTTCGCAGTGCAGACCCGGCGTGCAACCCTTATCTTGAAATGGCGGCATGTCTTATGGCGGGGCTTGACNNCCCGCCTCAACCGACACAAATATTTACGACATGACCAAGGATGAGCGTATGGAGGTCGGAATTGACACGCTGCCCGAGAGTCTTGAGGAGGCAATAAAGCTCTATAAGGATGATGCCTTCATGAGAGAGGTGCTCGGAGAGCATGTTTTCTACAAATATCTCAAGGCGAAGAAGGAAGAGTGGAAGTCCTACAAGGCGAGGGTTTCGCAGTGGGAGCTTGACAACTATTTTGTGAAATATTAAAACTTCAAACAAACAGGCTGTCCTGATTTCAGGACAGCCTGTTTTTATATCCGAAGTGGTTTCTCAGTCTTCGATTTTCGCCTTGCGGGAGTTGATTGCCTTGAGCGCGTCACAGTCAAACTTTGCCTCGCGTGAGTAGGTGTATATTCCGTTCTGCTCCTGCTCTATATCATAAAGCTGAGTGTAGCAGAAGCCGAACATGCAGTTGTTGTCAAGCAGGGCGTCTGTGAGCCCCTTGTAGCGCGTCATGAACTCGTCTATGCTCTTAGGAGCATCGCCGTAGCCCCAAGCCTTCGAGTCACCGCTGCTTACGCTCCATTTGATTCCGCCGTACTCGCTGACAAAGGTCGGACCGCCTTCATATATCTGCCTGTTGGGACGGCGGTTTTCAAGCTGTGAGAAAAGCTCGCCGTCCTCCATGAGAGCATCGTAATGCTCCTTGAAGGTTTCGGGATTCTGGTCGTAATCATGAACGTCGAAAATGTCTGTTTCAACGTGGTAGTTTCCGCTTGTATCAATGCACGGACGGGTTCTGTCGAGAGCCTTTGTCGTGCGGTAGATGACGCGCAGGACCTCCTTGTCCTGCTGTCTGCCGCGATAGTCCCAGGTCTCATTGAACGGGCACCAGCCGACAATTGCCGGATGATTGAAGTCGCGTTCTACAATTTCGGTCCATTCGGGCAGTACGTTCTTTATGACGCTGAAGTCTGAATAATCAAGTCCCCAGTTTCCGTATTCGCCCCATACGATATAGCCGAGTCTGTCGCAGTGGTAGAGGAAACGAGCCTCGAAAACCTTCTGATGAAGCCTTGCACCGTTGAAGCCGACTGCCTGTGAGAGCTTGATATCGTTTATAAGCGCCTCATCCGTGGGCGCGGTATAGATGCCGTCGGGATAGAAGCCCTGGTCAAGCACGAGGCGCTGAAATACGGATTTGCCGTTTATGAGGAATTTGTAGCCGTCAAGGCAGAGGTCGCGAAGTCCGAAATAGCTTTCGACACGATCCTCACCGAAGGTGAAAACGAGGTCGTAAAGTCCGCCCTTATTGACCTCCCAGAGATGCTTTTCGGTAAGCGGCAGAGTGAAGGCTGCGGTTCCGGAGGTAACACTCACCTGCGCGCTGCCTACGCATTTTCCGCCGAAAAATGCCTCGGCCTTGAGCGTTCCGCGCCCTTTGACAAAGGCGGTTATACCCAGACATACGTTTTCCGGGTCCGGAATATATTTTACGCTCTTTATGTAGTCTTCGGGTACGAACTCCAGCCATACCGTCTGCCAGATGCCGGTGGTGCGGGTGTAGTCGCATGCATGGGAGTGAAACTCCTCACTTTGCTTGCCGCGCGCCTGCATGGGGCTGCGCACATCGTCGAGTGCATATACGGTTATAACATTTTTGCCCTCGCGAACAAATTTTGTGATGTCGAGGGTGAAGGAGGCGTAGCCTCCCTTGTGTACGCCGGCGTTTGAGCCGTTGATATAAACAGTAGCGCAAAAATCAACAGCGCCGAAGTGCAAAAGAACATTGCCGCGCACCTGTTCGGCGGAAAGGTTTATTTCCTTGCGGTACCATACGGCCGCCATGAAGTCCTTGAAGTTGACTCCGGAAAGCTCGCTTTCGGGGCAGAAGGGGACAATTATCTTGCTGTTGAGTGCGGTGTCGGGCTTGAAATATCCTCTCTCAAGTCCGCTCACGGAGTTGTCGATTTCAAAATCCCATTCTCCGTTGAGGTTGAGCCAGCTTTCGCGTTTAAACATCGGCTCGGGATGCTCTGGGCGGGGTATAGGTTTGTTCATGATTATTCCTCCGAAAATAATAATATATTTTATGGATTATTTTAACCCAAAGGTATCTTCTTTCAAATCGAGATAGTACAGATAATCCTCCTGTGTGACATTCGGTGGACAGCGGTGGTCGCAGAAGGGTATGTAGCCACCTCGCTTAACCAGAGGAATTATGCTTTGCATGTATTCCTCAATTGCCTGCTTTCCGGCACCGAGCTTCATTTTGTCAAAGCCGCCCATGATATGCAGTTTGTCGGGGTACTGTGCAAAAAGCTCCGCGGGATGCGCACAGGAGTTGACCTCGAACGGAAACAGACTGTTTATTCCGCCCTCAAAAAAGCACGGAAGTATCGGGCGGACATCGCCGTCGCAGTCGGTATACCAGATATCGATGCCGTGCTCGGAGAGCTTCTTGCTTATGCGCTTGTAACGCGGTGTTACAACGTCCCGGAAAAAGTCAAGAGTGACAATAGGGCCGTGATTAAAGCAGATGTCCTCCCAGCCTCCGGCAAAGTCGAAATCTATTACGCCGAGCACCCGGTCGAGAAAGTTTTCAACAAGCACACAGCAGGTTTCCACCATATCCTCAACCATTTCGGGGTAGTCGCAGCACGCGTAGGCAAGGCCCTCAAAGGTGAGCATATCGCGTATTCTGCCTATCATTGAGCCGCAGTTTACGCCGAGCGGATAGTCGCGGTCGGGCTTGTGCCTCTCAAGCAGCGCTTCAATATTGACACGTCTTTGCGGCGAGTCGGGATTGAAGCGCTCTTTTTTGATTTTCAGCCACTTGTCCGGCGTGTCTGCGGATGAGCCGATATAGCGAGGTATGCTGCTTGTGCCGTCCTTCTTTATTTCCTGAAGCACACCGTTGCAGTCAAGGATTACCTTATGCGTATCGGTTTCACTGATGGTTTCGCTTTCAAATCCGGGCGAAATCCATACGTTGCCTCCGACCTCCTCAAAACGGTCAAATGAGAAGAAACGGTCGGCATCGCCGTTGCTTTTTATTCCGTTTTCACGGAACATATCCCATACGGTAAAGTTTTCATCCCAGTAGCCGAACTCCATATTGAAGCACCGGTCAACAGGCTTGAAATGCATCTGATTGACAAACCGTTCACGGTCGGTCATCTCGCTTTTCCATTTCTTTCGTATCGGCGTCATAGCAGTTCTCCTTAATTATTTCTTCGCCAGTGGAAAAGATATTGCTGGGCTATTCCGCGTACGCCGTTGGTGCAGGCGGGCAGACCGTCCGGATACATCTCCTGCATTATGCGTTTTACCCACACATCAACCGGGAACGCATCCGTCTTGCCCATTCCGTAAAGTATTGCGCACTCCGCAACCTTAGGGCCGACACCCTTTATCTTCATCAGCTCGCCTCGGATGAAGTCAAGGTCGTCACAATCGGCAAGCGCCTGAAGATTTACGGTTTTATCGGATACCTTACGCGCAGCGTCGAGTATGTACGCATGGCGGAAGCCCGCGCGCAACGGGGCGAGTGCTTCAACCTCCAGCGAGGCGAGCACATCGGCATCCGGGAAGGTAAAGCTGCCGTTTCCGAGCGGCTTTCCGAAGCTTTCGCACAGCCGCCCGACAATTCCTTTAATGCGGGGTATGTTGTTGTTGGTCGATATTATAAATGAGCAAAGCGCCTCCCAGGGCTCCTGACGGAGTATGTGTATACCGGGGAAGTCTGCGCAGGCTCGTTTAAGATATTCATCCTCAGAGAAGCCGGCAACTATACTTTCATAATCACGTTCAAGGTCAAAATAGTCGAGCCAGAAGCTGCCGAACGCTTCGGGCGGGGTGTTGCGCAGAATGAGAGAGTCACCCTTTTGGAGCGCGTCAAGCACAAAACCTCCGGCAACGCCGTGCCATGCGCCGTCCGCGGACTGTGAAAAGCGAAACGCCTGGCCGCAGTCCAGAGACAGTCCGAGGTCGAAGTACGGAACATTTTCAATTATTGTGTCATTTCCGGATGAAAAGACCTTCATAAAAGCGACTTATGCGTGCCGGCGGATGCGTAAAAAACGCCTCCGCAAACAGCGCTTCTCTCCCTCGTCAAAAAATTGCAAATTGTATGGAAAAAATATTGACTTTTTTGTTGGTCAAGTTGCACAAAGCAAATCGAGAAAACGAAATTATGACATTCGACAAATTGTATAAACGGTAAAGCTGTTAAAACACACAGTATATGTTGCGTTGTAGCCGAAGGTTTATAAACATTGTCGAAAAACGGCTAAAAGTGCGAAATATCAGTAAAAATCGAGTTAGTTATCAACATTTTCAACAGAGTTTTGAACAATTGCGGAGGATTTTGGGTTATACAATGCGTATAATTTACAGTGTCATCATTTTGACAACGAACGAATTTTCGGCAAATTTCAGCCAAAAAATTTTTGCAATTTTTTTGTATATTACATGTGAAAACAAGCACCATAAAAACACATACAAATAAAAACCAACGGAGAAAAGATATGATAAAAGGTGTTAATAAACAAGTTGTGGATGTAAATGATACCGGCAGCGAATATTTCGAGAGGGCAATATTCTTCGTAAAGCCTGAGTATTCGGGTGTCAGCGAGGGAAAGCTGCGCGAAAAGGCACAGCTCATCATAGACGGCGCGGGTGCGCCGGTAAAAAGCAAAGCCCGAAAGCAACGCACAAAAGTATCACCGTATATAAAAACGGGTATACTTGTTGCCGCGGGGATAGCAGTTACGGTTCTGTTTATAGGGATGTTTATGCGCTGAATGCTCAGCGGCCGCTCCAGAATATGTAGTCTTTTATGAGTATTGCTCTCGTGAGTGAGGCTTCTGCGCCCTTTATTTTTAGCGGCTGGGCGACGAGGAAGTAATCTCCGGGCGTAACCTCGGACAGCTCAAGACCCTCAAGCAGGGCTACGTTTGAGCCGAGGAACGCCCTGTGAGTTCCTCCCTGCGCGCCTGAGGTTCCTACGCTTAAAGCGTCCGTTCCGAGCAGCTTTATGCCGCTTTCGACGGCACTGAATGCCGCGCTTTCCATAAACCATGCCCCGCCGTTGCTTTTCACAAGCAGGCGGGTTTTTCCGCGTGGAAACTTATTCTCAACATATTCTCCGGTTATCGGTCCCTCGGGAACCTCTATCACCGTGCAGTCGCCCACAAACAGCTCAAGAGGAAAGCGGTTTATCTCCGCGCCGTCTTCGAGGAAATGAAGCGGAGCGTCAATGTGTGTGCCGCAGTGAAGGCCGGTGTAAATGGCTGAAAGATTACATTCATCGCCCGTGTCCATGCGGTTTATCATCTGCGACTTAGGTACCGGGTCACCCGGATATATCTCGGTGGTCATGAGATCTCTGGAGATATCAATAATTTGCATACAGTTCGCTCCCTTCGGTTATTTAAAGTATTTTACTTCAGATTTATTTTTGTTTTCATAAGGTATGAGTTGATAAAAAAGCATACAGTGCCGAAGAAAAGGTTGAAAATCACGGGCATTACCTTCAGCGAAAGAGTTCCGTCTTCAATTCCGCTCATTACATGAATTTCGGCTGTGGTAAAATACATTTCCGAGCCTTTTACGACGAAGCTGAAATCAAACAGTCCGCCGAGCCGCGAGGATATCGAGGAGACAATAATCAGGATAATGAAAAACATAAGCACATTGCCGAAGGTGCCGAGCTTTTGAAACGGTTTTATGTTTGAGAGTGTAACGGAAAGGAAAAGCACTCCCACAAGGTAAATGATTTTAAATACTCCGGCAGCGGAGAGTGTGAAGAAGAAGGCACTCAGTGTTGCGGCGGACGGCATACCGTATTCCTCAAGCTCCTTGAGGAAGGAGAATATAAGCTGTGCGCCGGCGTATCCGGAAAAATAGAAATATACCGCAACGAAGGACGCAATAAAGAAAAGATAGCTTATAAGTACCCACACAACTGCCGAAAAGGTTTTTGAAAACAACAGCTGATGCTCTTTTACCGGCAGGGTGAAGCTCAGATATCCGACATTTCCGTACATGGTTTTGCGGAACTCCGTTATTACCGAAAAAGCCGTAACGGCAATACATATACAGGCAATAACTATGAGGGCAAATGAGGATATGAGCTTTATCTGCACCGCTCCCGTGAAAATGCCGACCGCCATAATTGCGGCGGTTATAAGTGCCGCGAAATAGATGTTTGCAACGCTGCATGCACTTGCGCGCATTTCGTTTTTTATAAGCTTACCAAGCATAGCCGAACACCTCCTTAAAGGTTTCCTCAATGCTTTTTCCGCTTTTCTGACGAAGCTGTTCGGCATTATTGTTCACAAGTATTTTTCCGTTGCCGAGGAAAAGAACATGGTCAAGTATTCGTTCCATATCATTTATCAGATGCGTTGAAAGCAAAATTGTGGAATCCGGAGAATAGTTGCTGAGAATTACATCGAGTATGACGCTTCTCGCTGCCGGGTCAACTCCGCCGAGAGGCTCATCGAGCAGATAAAGCCGTGCGTTCCTGCACATAACAAGCAGAAGCTGAAGCTTTTCCTGCATGCCCTTTGACATCGTTTTTATTTTCTGTTTTTCGGGCAAGTCGAAGTGATGAACCATGTCCAGCGCCTTTGCCTTGTCGAAGTCCGGATAAAAATCGGCAAAATAATCCAGCGCGTCGGTTGTACGCATCCAGTCATGCAGATATGTTTTTTCGGGCAGGTAGGCAACAATGCCCTTTGTGTATTCTCCGGGAGCCTGTCCGCCTATGAGAACACTGCCGGAGTAGTCGTGTATAAGCCCGGTCATTATTTTTATAAGTGTGGTTTTGCCGCAGCCGTTAGGTCCGAGCAGCCCTACGACGTGTCCGGCATCGAGTGTGAACGACACTCCGTCGAGCACACCGTGCCCGTCATAATCCTTGTAAAGACCTTCGATTCTTACCAGATTTCCTTCCATGTTAACCATCCTTTTGGCCGCTTATCCGAATATACGGCGTGTCTGACTGCACATAAGCGCAAGCGATTCCTGCGCAAGTGATTCGCCGAAGGCGTACGGGAAGCAGTCCGCCTCAAGGCTGATAACACCGTTGTAGCCGATTTCCTTCAACGCTTCGATAAACGGCTTATAATCAATTGAGCATATGCCGGGGCAGGTGTGAAGATCGCTTCTTCCGTCGTTGTCGTGCATGTGCATGATTTTGAGTCTGTCTCCGAGAACCCTTACCATGTGTGCGGGATTTACGTTTTCAAAGCCCTCATAGTGTATGAGGTTTGCATGGCCGACATCAAGGCAGGCTGCAAAGTGCGGTGAAATTTTATTGAGCGTGTCTATGTAGTCCGCCATCTCCTCGGCTGTGGTGCAGGTGGTGGGGCATATTTTTCTTATGCGGCTGTCCCACGAGAACATGTTCTCGATTGCGCAGTAAACATCATATTTTTCAAGCTCCGGAATGAGCCTTTTATATCGCTCAAGATTGAGTGTGCGAGTCTCGTCAATAAAGGCATTGTATTTGCGCTCGCGCGGCATTGCGGGGTGAACAACGATGTATTTGCTGCCGAGAATTGCGGTTGCTTTTATGGATTTTTTAAGTATTTCAATCAGCCACTCATCATACTCGGCTTCCCCGGTGTAGGTTGAAAAAGGCGCGTGAGTCTGACCTATCTGAAGTGAATTCTTTTTGTATTCTGCGGCGACTTTGCTGAAATAATCGTCAAAATCCGCATCGGAGAGAGTATACGGCTCTCCCTTTTGCGGATATATGAACATACTGAAATCAACGGAGTCGAAGCCGGCTTTTTTGATGATTGACGGTGCGGCAAGGTCACCGAAGGTTTTTGCCGCGAAATCTGAAGTAGTACCGATTTTCATAAGCAGCACCCCGTTTTTCGTTTTATTTATTTTGAGCCTTGATTTTCTGAAGGTCGTTTGCCCTTATCTGCGTACGCATGATTTTTCCGCTTGTGGTTTTGGGAAGATCGGGTACAAACTCGACAACGCGAGGATATTTGTAGGGCGCGGTGGCCTTCTTGACATGGTCCTGAAGCTCCTTTTTAAGCTCATCGGAAGCCGTGTAGCCGCGCGCGAGGACAATGGTCGCCTTAACAACCTCTCCTCTTACGGGGTCGGGGTATGCTGTGACGGCGCATTCAAGAACACCGGGATGCTCCATAAGTGCGCTTTCAACCTCGAACGGCCCGATTCTGTAACCGGAGCATTTTATGACGTCATCGTTTCTTCCGACGAACCAGTAGTAGCCGTCGGCATCGCGCCATGCGGTGTCACCGGTGTTGTATGCGCCGAATTTGAAGCTCTTTTTCATCGCCTCGTCATCGTAGCGATACTCACGGAAAAGCCCTACGGGATGAATCTTGTCAACGCCCTTTACGCATATCGAACCGACAACACCGTCCTCGCAGTGGTTGCCATGCTCGTCAAGGATGTCGATGTCGTATATCGGGGCGGGCTTGCCCATGGAGCCGGGACGTATTTCGGTGTCGAGGAAGTTTGCGAGAAGCACCGAGCTTTCGGTCTGACCGTAGCCCTCATGAATTGTAAGCCCGGTCATGTTCTGTATCTGCCTGAACACCTCGGGGTTGAGCGGCTCTCCGGCAAGGCTGGCGTGCTCAATGAAGCTGAAATCGTATTTTGTAAGGTCCTCTTTTATCAGGAAGCGGTATATTGTTGCGGGTGCGCAGAAGGTTGCCGGACGCAGACGCTCAATGGCATCTATCATACCCTTGGGAGTGAATTTTTCTGTGTCGAACGCGCCTATTGTGGCGCCGCATATCCATTGACCGTATATTTTGCCCCATGCAAACTTTGCCCAGCCGCTGTCTGTCTGCGTAAGATGAATTTTATTCTCCTGAACGCACTGCCAGAAGCGTGCCGTGGTTATCTGACCGAGAGGGGAGGAATAGTCATGTATGACCATCTTGGGCATACCCGTTGTGCCTGATGAAAAATACATCAGCATCGTATCGGTGACTCGTGTGGCATCCTTTCCCGTCGGACGGGGGAAGACGTCGGAGAAGCCGCCGCAGATTTTCCGGTAGTTTTCGGCGCCGTCAATATCGGTCGCGCCGACGGTGGCGTAAAATTCGATGCTTTTGCACTCAGGGAGGGACTCCCTGACATGCCTGACCACCTGCTCCTCGTCAACGGTAACAATACCCTTTACGCTTGCGGAGTTTATGCGGTATACGAGGTCGTGCTTGGTGAGCTGGAATGAACCGGGAATAACCGTTGCTCCGATTTTATGTAAAGCGAGAATGAAGAACCACGCCTCGGGACGCTGACGGAGTATGAGAAGCACAACGTCGCCCTTGCATACACCCTTGGATTTAAGGTAGTTTGCGGCGCGCGCACTCTCGCGGCTTACCTGAGAGAAAGTAAAACGCTCGATATTTCCGTCATCATCAGTCCACACAAGGGCGGGCTTTTCAGGCTCGATTCTTGCCCATTCGTCCACAACATCAAATGCGAAGTTGAAGTCCTCCGGTACGTTGATTGTGAAATTCTTTTTAAGCTCGTCATAAGATTTAAAGTCCAGCTTGGGACAGTATTTTTTAATTATTGCATCCATGATTATTTCATTCCTTCATTGATTATTCATTGATAACGGTAAGGAAAACGGCCGTTTCTCCGTCTGCTGCCTGACCGTGGGGAAGACCGGGGTTGAAGTATATGGAATCGCCCTTGCAAAGCACGATTTCATTTTTCCCCACGGTCACTCTAACTCGCCCCTTGAGGCAGAAGTTGAATTCCTGTCCGCCGTGAATAACCAGAGGAGCCTTGTCGTCACTCGGTTGCAGAGTAACTATCATCGGTTCCATTTCCTTGCCCTTAAAGTTTGCGGCAAGGCTTTCAAATTTATAGCCCTCGTAACGGTCTACGTGTACGCCCTCACCGCGTCTGACAACCGTATAGGTGTCCATTTTCGGGTCGTCACCCGTAAGCAGTACGGTATAATCAACATTGAGAGCTGCCGCAATTTTATATATGGTGCTTATGGGAATGTCCTTTTCGCCGCTCTCGTAGCGGAGGTATTCCTCAACCGAAACGCCGAGGGACACGGACATATCGTCCGCTGTGATGTCGAGGATTTCCCGAAGCTCCTTTATCCTTTTTGCGATTTCTCTGCTTGCTTCGTTTGCTTTACGCATAATATAAGTCACTCCTTTTTATTTCAGGAAGCATTGTATTATTATTTCTTCCGCCTGCTCGGAGGTCATTCCGAGCGTCATCAGCTTGAGAAGCTGGTCATTATTTATTCTGCCTATCGCCGCCTCATGAACTATCTGAGCGAGGTTGTGATTTGCGGATATTTCGGGGATTGAGCGTATGTGCGCCGAATCCATGATTATTGAATCACATTGAACGTGCGCCTTGCACAGGTTGTTGCCCACGGCGCGCGGATAGAACACCTGAGTGCTTGAATCCTTGGCGACGGAGCGCGAAATTATCTGTGCCGAGGAGTTTTCACCGTCAAGGTTTACCTCCATGTTTGAGCGCGCGGTCTGGTTCGCATGTGTCATGAGCTTTTCGAGTATTACAAGCCTTGCGTTCGCTTTAAGGTGAGCTACGGTGTCACGTACGGTGGAATCCACGCCCTTTATCTGAACCATTTCCATCTCGCAGAAGGAGCCTTCCTCCATCTCGACAACGGTCTGCGGGTTAAGTATTCTCGCGCCCGTGCCTTCGCCCTCGCCGTAATGCTTCTCAACATAGCGCACTCTGGCGTTTTTGTTGATGTGGAAGGTGTGTATGCCGTCATGCTGACTTTTCTGGTCGCCGCAGTTGTGTATTCCGCAGCCGGCAACTATGAGAACATCGGCACCCTCGCCGATATAAAAATCGTTGTAAACAAGGTCATTCATGCCTGATTCACTCAGGATAACGGGGATATGAACGCTTTCGTTTTTCGTGCCGGGCTTAATTTCGATGTCGATACCCGGCTTGTCGGATTTCGGCGTTATTATTATGTTTTCGGTTGAGCGTCTGCCGATGCCCTCGCCGTTGCGGCGAATATTGTAAGCTCCGGCGGGTATGCCGTGCAGGTCGGCGACTGCTTCAAGTATCTGTTCATCTGTTTTGGTTATCATTTTTATATTCCTTTCGCGGAAGCTGTTGCAATTGATTTATTGCCTTTCGCCTCTGAAATTGCAGCCTTCATCAAACTCTCCCATAAGATGCGGGAAAATTTCGTCGAGTGTGCCGCGCTCGCGTATTTTGCCGTTGGCGATGACCGCCATTTCATCGGCAAGCTTCATTATACGCTCCTGATGCGAAATGATTATTACGCTGCCGAAGCCCTTGTTCATCGAGCGGAAGCTTTCCACAAGCATGTTGAAGCTCCACAGGTCGATTCCCGCCTCGGGCTCGTCGTATATTGCAAGCCTGAGCTTGCGTGCCATGAGTGTTGCAATTTCGATGCGCTTGACCTCTCCGCCGGAGAGAGAGGAATCAACCTCGCGGTTGAGGTAGTCGCGTGAGCACAGCCCTACATTTGTAAGGTAGGCACAGCATTCATCCTCTGGCAAATCGCTGCCGTGCGCAAGGCTGAGCAGCTTGTGAACCGTAAGCCCCTTAAAACGGGGAGGCTGCTGGAAGGCATAGCCGATTCCCAGCTTGGCTCTCTCGGTAATGTCAAGACCGGTTATGTCTCTGCCGTCGAATATGATTTTTCCGGAGGTCGGCTTCTCTATGCCCATTATAAGCTTGGCAAGAGTGGATTTTCCTCCTCCGTTCGGCCCTGTTATGACGAGAAACTTGCCGTCGTCAAGATTGAGGCTTACATTGTCGATTATTTCAAGGGGCGAGCCCTCATCGCTGACGCTGAAGGATATATTTTTCAATTCTAACATAATTAAATCACCACGTATATATTATATATAATATCCCTAAAATATACAAGTGTTATATTTACCTAAAAAGCGGCTTGTTAATCGAACATTACTGTGCTATAATGTGAAAAGCGCGGATGTTGAATCCAAACACAAAAAGGGGTTGTAGTCTTTGAACGGAAACTTTTTTTCTGAAAACACAGGCGAAAAATGTGAAGAATATCTTGAAAAACTGCCAAACGGAGTTTGTGTGGCGGTATTTGATGACGGAGTTCTGAATATTATTTATTCCAATGAGCGTTTTTATACTCAGCTCGGCTATACCCGCGAGGAGTGCAGGGACCTTTCGCTCAAGGTGTTTGCCGAGAAATTATTCGGTGCCGATATCGATAAGACCAAGCGCTCTTTTATCAACTGGATATATTCCGCTTCAACGGGAGATATGGAGCTGCGCGCAATTCATAAGGACGGAAGCTACCGCTGGTTTGTTCTGAAGACAGAGCGCATACCCGATGAGTGCTGCGAGGTATGCTATATTATTTCCTTCAAAGATATAACCGCTCTGAAAACCGCGCAGATAGAGCTGCAAAGAGCAAATGAACGCCAGCAGGTGCTTGAGGAGATAAGCGATGAGATTTTTCTCGATTACGATGTAGCGAGCGATACCCTCGTCTTTTCAAAGCGATTTTCAGATATATTCGGCAGGGAGAACGTCTTTGAAAACGCGATGGAGGCACTCACCTATGACAACATCGTTGACGCCCGTGACCTTCCGGTGCTTCTTGAAAATATAAACAACGCCTTTTCCGGGCAGCGTACGAATATTTACGATATTCGTCTGAACGCACTTGAGAGCAAGATGTGGTTCCGCACGGTGTTTACTGCAATATATGATAAAAATGCCGATACGAAACGTTTTATCGGAAAGATGTATAATATTGACCGTGAGAAAACAGAGCATAACCGCCTTGTGCTTCAGTCCCAGACAGATCCGCTTACCGGATTTTACACCAAGGCCGCCGCGGCAATGCGTATAGATGAATACATAAAGGTCATAAAGTTACCCACGCGCTGTGCACTGATAGTTCTCGATATAGATGACTTTTACAGGATAAATGACCGCTTCGGCCGCCGGGAGGGCGACCGTACACTCGTAACCATATCACAGCAGCTTCAGGTTCTGTTCCGCAATTCCGACATTCTCGGCAGAGCGGGCGGAGACGAATTTGTTTTGCTCATAAGAGATATCGAGGACGAGGGCGCGATAATTGTTGAAGAAAAGGCAAGGGATATATGTGAGATGTTCCGCAATCTGAGCATATCCGGAGAGGAAAATGCGCCTCTTTCGTGCAGTCTCGGAATAGCGGTTTATCCCGATAACGGTAAAAGCTACGCAGAGCTGTTTACGAATGCGGACAAAGCTATGTATGAAGCGAAAACGAGGGGGAAGAATCAGTATGTCTTCTATGGCAAATAATCCTTTCAGAGAAAAGTTCCGCACATTTTCCTATGACGGTTATACCGTGGAAAAAACCGATGAGAGCATAAAAATAGCCTTCAATTTTTCGATTGAAGGCTTGTGTGATTTTTGCCCTTCCACGACAATTGATGTGTCAAATCTCGAAATGGTGAACGATTTTGACTCTCCGGCGGCGTTGGAGATAATTTTCAGCCTCGGTATGGTTGAGGCTGTCAGCTATTTCAAGGCCGTATGCCCCGAACGGTTTGCGGTTCACTGCGGCAGACTTTCGCCCGAAGACAAAAAGTGGTGGAAAAAGCTCTGGTTCAACGGCTTGGGAGAGTTCTTTTATAAAAATTCAATAGTCTGCAACGAGGAGGATTTTATCGAAATCGATGCTCCGGACAGGGTGCGCGGCACTGTCGAGGATTGCTTTAAAGGCTCCGGCATCAACATAATTCCCGTGGGCGGAGGTAAGGATTCGTGCGTTACCGCCGAGCTGTTGAAGAGCAAGAAGCAGCATAATATGTTTTTCACGGTCAATGACCAGCAGGCGAGAACGCAGTGTATTGAAGCGTCCGGATACGCACAGCAAAGCGTAATCCGCACCTTCCGCACAATAGATAAAAATCTGCTTGAGCTGAATTCGCGAGGCTTTCTCAACGGACACACTCCGTTTTCGGCAATTGTGGCGTTTCTTTCGCTGTATTGCGCCTATATCACGGGTGCGCAAAGCATTGTACTTTCAAATGAGTCGAGCGCGAATGAGTCAAACATCGCGGGAACAAATATAAATCATCAGTATTCAAAATCCTATGCCTTTGAATGTGATTTTAACGACTATGTTACGGCAAACATTACCGACAAAATCAAATATTTCAGCCTTTTGCGCCCCTTCAATGAGCTTCAGATAGCGAAATATTTTTCGGCTTTGCCGCAGTATCACGAGGTATTCAGAAGCTGCAACGCGGGCAGTAAAAAGAACGTATGGTGCTGCAAATGTCCGAAATGTCTGTTCGTTTACGGAATACTTTCGCCGTTTTTTGAAGCGGGCAGACTTGAGGAGATATTCGGCGAAAATCTTCTTGACAAGCGCGAGCTTGAAACGGATTTTGACGGGCTTGTCGGCTTCTCGGATTTGAAGCCGTTTGAATGTGTGGGTACCGCGCAGGAGCTGAGGCTCGCCCTTGCTCTTTGTGCGAAAAGGCTTAACAACGAAGCGAAGCCGCTGCCGTATCTGCTTGAGCGCTTCTGCTCAAAAGCGGATATTGAAGGTCTTGCGGCGTCACGTTCGCTTTTTACGGATTTTAACGAAGAAAACAACGTCCCGCATGAATTTGCGGACAATGTCGGGGAGATGTACGGATTTGTCTCAAAAGCTGATTGAATACCTTGAAAACAAGAAAATACTTATTCTCGGCTTCGGCAGGGAGGGGCGCTCGTCCTACGAATATATACGGCGCTTTCTGCCGGAGAAGCCGCTTGCAATTGCGGATAAAAACCCGCAGACTCTTGAAGACAGCCGCGTATGCGTGATTTGCGGGGACGGCTATCTTGACTGTCTCGGGGATTTTGATATTGTGCTAAAAAGTCCGGGGATACCGTTTCGCGGGGTGAATATTCCTCAGAACACGGAAATAACCTGCCAGACTGATTTGTTTTTGCGCTTCTGCGAGTGCACGACCGTGGGAATAACCGGAACGAAGGGCAAAACCACCACCTCTACGCTGATATATTCAATCCTCAGGGAGGCGGGGCTGAACGCCGAGCTTATCGGCAATATGGGTATACCGGTGTTCGGCAAGCTTGACATGCCGCGTGATTCCGTTGCGGTTATAGAGATGTCCTCGCATCAGCTTGAATTTACACATGCCTCGCCGCATGTCTCGGTTCTGACGAACATCTGGCAGGAGCACCTCGACCACTACAACGGAGGCTTTGAGGGCTATGTGAACGCCAAGCTGAACATTGCAAGATTTCAACATGAAAATGATTTTTTCATATATGATGACGAGAGCGGGAGCACCGATGCCTTTGACCCGTGCGAGCTTACGGCAGCAAAAAGGATTGCCGCATCCCATTCGGATATAGCACAGGATGCTTTTATTTCCGGACTTGCCGGAATAAACTCTCATCTCATGGGGGAACACAACGCGCAGGATATATATTTTGCGGTGTGCGCGGCGAGGTGCCTCGGTGTTGATGATGAGGCGGCAAAGCGTGCAATTGCGGGCTTTGCCGGCATTGAGCACCGCATGGAAAAAGTCGGGACATATAAGGGGATAACTTTTTATAACGACTGTATTGCCACTGTGCCGGAGGCTGTGCGCTTCGCGGTTGATGCGCTGAAGAATACGGGAACACTCATTATGGGCGGTAAGGACAGAGGCATAAGCTATGACGGCTTCTGCGATTACCTCTCCGAAAAAAAGCTTCCGTGTGTGATAGGTCTTCCGGATACCGGACACAAGATATGTTCGGCTCTCACGGAATCCGGATACGACGGTATGCTTATAAAGGCAAAGGATATGGACGATGCGGTCATGCAGGCGTATGCACATACCCACGGCGGGATGTGCTGTGTACTTTCGCCGGCGGCTTCAAGCTACAATGTTTACAGGAATTTTGAGGAAAAGGGACGCCATTATAAGTCCCTTGTGAAAAAATACGGCGAGGCGGAGGAATAAAGATGTCATATTTTACCGATACCTTCGGGTTGAAAACCGAGAGTGAAACAGATATTGCATGTATGATTACGGACGGCAAGGTGCGCGTGAGCGTTCTCACCGAATGTCTTGTAAGAGTCGAATTTTCCTCGCACGGTGAATTCTGCGATGAGCCGACGCAATCGGTGTGGTACAGAAATTTTGAAAAGCCGCAGTTCAAAACCGTCAAGAGCGGCACAAGCCTCATAATCAGAACCGGGAAGGCGGAATTCTGCGTTTCGCTCGGAACGGGTGCGATGAAATATATAATTCCGTCCGGAATGGCCAAGGTGACGAATTATAAATCCGGCAATCTCAAGGGTACTCGCCGCACGCTCGACAGAACCTCCGGCAGGGTTAAAATCGGAGACGGTATAATTTCCGAAAACGGCGCCGCGCTGCTTGATGATTCAAAAAGCCTTGTGCTCAAGCAGGACGGCAAAATACTGCCGCGTGAGCATGCGGAAAAGGACAGATACTATTTTGCCTACGGAAGGGATTATTCCGCCGCGGTGCGTGACCTGTTCCGCCTGACGGGTATGCCTCCGCTGATTCCGCGCTATGCTCTGGGCAACTGGTGGAGCCGCTATAAGGCATACACACAGCAGGAATATCTTTCGCTGATGCAGAGATTCATTGATGAGGAAATTCCGGTCACCGTCGCAACGGTGGATATGGACTGGCACTGGGTCGATGTTGTGGATAAATTCGGCAACGATGCCAAAAACCGCATCAAGCGTAAAAATCTCTGGGAGAACATATACGATAAATTTGTATCTCAGGGCTGGACCGGATATTCATGGAATACCGACCTTTTTCCGGATTACAAGGCGTTTCTGAGCAAGCTGAAGGCGCAGGGCTTTCATACCACCCTCAACCTTCACCCGTCTACGGGTGTGCGCTATTTTGAGGACTGCTATGATGAGGTTGCCGATTTCATGGGTGCCGACAAATCGAATAAGCAGCAGATACCGTTTGATATAACAGACCCGAAATTTATTGAAGCGTATTTCAGATTTCTTCATCACCCCTACGAAAAGCAGGGTGTTGATTTCTGGTGGCTCGACTGGCAGCAGGGAGAGATATCCGGCATAGATGGTCTTGACCCGCTGTGGGCGCTGAATCACTATCATTTTCTTGACAGCCGCTCCGACAACAAGCGTCCGCTTATACTGTCCCGCTTTGCCGGTGCGGGAAGCCACCGCTACCCCCTCGGCTTCTCGGGGGACACCGCCATAAACTGGCAGACGCTGGAGTTTCAGCCGTATTTTACCTCAACGGCATCAAACATCGGCTACACATGGTGGAGCCATGACATAGGCGGTCATCATTACGGCAACAAGGATGACGAGCTTTATATGCGCTGGGTTCAGTTCGGCGTATTCAGCCCGATAATGCGTCTGCACTCAACAAGCAACGAGTTTATGGGCAAGGAGCCCTGGAAATACAAATACGAAGCGCGCTGCGTCGCAACCGAATTCATGCGTCTGCGCCACCGCCTTATTCCTTACATATATACTCAGAACTACCGCACCCACAAGTACGGTGAGCCGCTTGTGCGTCCGATGTACTACGCCTATCCGGACGAAAAAGAGGCATATCGCTGCAAAAATGAGTACTTCTTCGGCGATTCGCTTATATGTGCGCCGATTACTGAGCATACCTCGCCGCTTACAAATCTTGCCGGAACCGAGGTCTGGCTGCCTGAGGGAAGATATACGGATATCTTTACGGGCGGAATATACCGCGGCGGCAGGAAAATAAAGATGTTCCGCGACATGTCGTCGTTCCCGGTGCTCGCTGCGGAGGGCTCTATAATTCCGCTGGATATGAACTCGCGCATAAATTGCTGCGCTCCGCCCGCAGAGCTGGAGATACTCATATACAGAGGAAACGGCGAGTATACCCTTTATGAGGATGACGGCGAAACCAACAATTTTGAAAACGGAATATATTGTGAAACAAAGCTCTCCGTGACACAAGAAAAGGGTGCCGTGACGTTCGAGGTCGGCGAGCACAAGGGGGTTGCCTCTGTGCTTCCCGAAAGACGCTGCTATACCTTCAGCTTCCGTGATGTTGCCAATTGTGCGGCGGTTTGTGTGAGCATAAACGAAGAGAAAACAAAGGAGTTCACCGTTGATAAAACACGCGGCTTTGTGTGCGTGACAATCAAAGATGTGCTTTCCGAGGCAGTTGTAAATGTTACCCTTACGGATATTACAGCAGCGGAAAACAAGCCGAGAAGCGAGCTGCTTATCGACCTGATATCCAAGGTTCAGGGCGCAAACAAGCCCAAGCAGTTCAAGTATACCGATTTTGCTCTCGGCAGAAGCAAAAAAATCCCGCACTGCAAGAAGCCGTTGAGAGAGGCAATTGAAGAAATATTTGCAATGACTTCGGAAAATTAAGTTGAGGATTTGAGTTGCTAAAATTTGTGCCTTGACGGTCAACGACCGTCATTTCATAACGAAGCAGGGCTTCGTTTGCCGNNGGGCTTCGTTTGCCGAATACCGCCGCAAAGTTTGCGGCTCGGCGGAAAGGAATGGTCATAAATATGGAAATACCGAGAATAGCCTCCGGCTGGAGTGTAATGCTCAAGCCCGAAAAATACGGCGATTATGTCAATGACCATACTGTTTTCAAAGACGAAAACGGCTGGCGTATCATAGGAATAACCGGCAAAAAGGGCGGCGGTCCTTCACAGGAGAAATATTTTATAGATGCCGGGAGTAAGGATATTCTCAAGCCGTTTTCCGAACGCGGAAGAACAATAGATACCGGTACGCTGTGCTGGGCGCCTTGTGTTATAAAGCACGGGGGACTTTATTTCATGTATTACGGACCCTCTCCCACAAAAATGGCCGTTTCCTCCGATGCCGGAGAGTGGATGGGATATGAAATAAAGGTGGATGCCCCGTTCCTTGCGTGTCACCGGGACCATTTTATACTCAGAGAGGAGAACGGCTTTCTGATGTATGCCGCGGGCACCACTCCGGACGGACTCAGCAGCATAAGCTGCCTTGAATCCGATGACCTTGTTAACTGGAGCTTTTGCGGATACGCGCTTGTCGCTTCCGAACAGGCACCGCTGCGTCCTGCATGGGGTGCGTTTGAGTCGCCTTATGTTGTCCGGCGCGGAAAGCTGCTGTATCTTTTCACCACATATACCGATTGCAGGGATTGCAATTATAACGACACCCTTGTTTTTGTCTCGGAAAATCCCCGCAGCTTCGGCGTGTACTCCGGCACCGGTGACGGAGCAGTGCCTGTCACGAAGCTTTATGCGCACGCTCCGGAAATCATATCCTGCCCGGAGGGGGATTTTATAACCACCTGCGGCTGGACGGACAAGCCGAATCCTAATCCCGGATGCGTTTCTCTGGCGCGGCTGGAATGGAAATAAAATAATATTTTGCAAGGCAATGCCCTCAGGCTCCGAAAAGAGCTTGAGGGCACTTTAAATCCTATGTTTTCAAAGCCCGCGGTGGCTGTTAAGGCTCAAGGTGTTCGTTTATAATTCTGTTTTTTACCCAGTGCTTTTTATAATAGCTGTTTTTGCGGAACTTGTCGCCGGCGGCATCCATCTTTGAATACATCTCTTTTTTCAGCGCCTGCACAACACTGTTGTATGAGGAATCATGAAAAAGATTTGTTGTCTGGTATGAATCCTTCTCGTTGTCAAAAAGCAGCTCCTCGCCGTCCTTTTTATACACTGCGTAGGTCCATTTACGGGTGCGTATTCCGCGCCACTCAAAGCCGTTGCCCCATATTGCCGTCGGACCCGTGCCCATGAGCAGAGCGGTGTTTTCTCCGGTGCTGCCGGAGAGTATATTTTCACTTATGTCGGCTCCGTCAATTCCGTCCGGTACGGGCAGCTTCATCAGATTAAGCAGGGTCGGCATGATGTCAACAGTGTTCAGGCAGGTGGGATTTTTGCCCTCCGGCAGTCGGTTGCCCCACTTCATAAGAAACGGAACCCGTATGGACTCATCATAAAAAATATTTTTCGCGTGTCTGCCCTGTGCGCCGAACATCTCGCCGTGGTCTGCGGTGAAAACCACAATTGTATTATCGGCATAATCGGACGCTTCGATTTCCTTTAAGAGTTTGCCGAGGTTTGCATCGAGATTTGCGACCATTGCATAATATACCCGCTTCATGTCGTTGAGCCTTCTGCGTTCAAAGGGCTTGAACCGCGCCCACATGTCCGCATGCCGGTCATTGTGCTTTTTGTAATTCGAAGGCAGAGGGAAATCAACATCTTCAAACATTTTCAGGTATTCCGAAGGCACGTTGTCCGCGCTCCACGGGTCATGCGGCGTACCCAGCGACAGGAAAAGCGCGAACGGCTTATCCCCCTTGCCGAGGCGGCGCAGCTCGTTTATTGCCATGTCCGTCTGCGCATCCGGCTCATACCCGTCATAGTAAAGCTTCTCAGGAGTGTCAAGGTGATAATACGCATCGGGCGAGTAGTACAGATGATGAAAATTGTATGCCGCAAAGTTCCCGTCAAAGCCCAGACGGTCGCGTCCGGGGGGAATAAAGGAGTTTTCTGCGTTGAAGTGGTCGCCGAGCTTTGCGGCGTACATGTGCCATTTTCCGATATAGCTCGGCTCATACCCGTTTTCGTTGAGCACGTCCGCAAAGGTTCGGTGATTGCCGTTAATGCGTATTTCGTTTATAACCATTCCGGTTTTCGTTGTGTATTTTCCGGTCAGGAGCGAGGCACGGTAAGGCGCGCATACGGGGTGACCGGAGACTGCGGTGCACATGTCCGTGCAGTGTGCGGAAAAGCGGTCGATATTCGGCGTTCGGGCGTATTTGTCGCCGTTATATCCGAGGCTTGAAAAACGCAGCTGGTCTGCGAAAATATAGACAAGATTCGGTTTGGGCATCAGTATGCCTCCCTCTGCTTTGCAAGCTCCTCGCGCATCTGTACGGTTTTCTTCTTGTTAAGCGGATAGAGTATCATGCACGCGAGCATTACCGCAAACATTATGAACGGAACAAGGGTGGATACGGTATACATGCCCTTGAGCGTTTCTGTGTTCTGGCCGAGTCCGACAAGCTCGCTGTCGTAGCCCACAAGTCCCACAAAGAAAGGTGCGAGAGCGGCAAGCGCCTGACCGACCTTGCGCATGAAGGTGAATACGGCATAGTTTACCGCCTCCTCGCGCTTCTTGGTTTTAAGCTCCTGATAATCGGAAACATCCATTGCCATTGCCCATACCTCAAGCGTGAGGAAGCCCACGCCGAGGTTGATGAAGGCGTTCATGAGAATATAAATCCAGGGGTTTGTAACCCTAAGCACAAATACGATAAACGATGCCGCGCAGGATATTGCAAGCCCGACAACCGAAATTTCCTTCTTGCCGAAATTTTTAATCATCTTGTTGACAAAGGGTATCATTATAACCATCGGCGCGTAGGAAATAATTGTAAGCACCGTAAGAAGACCGCCCTTGCCGAAGTAGTCTTTAAACAGATACACATTCACCGTGCCCATATACATTGAAGATGCCATAAGCAGACAGCCGACTATACTCATAAGGACGAAGGCGCGGTTTTTAAGAAGCGATTTAAGCGTTTCTGAAAAACGCATCTTGTGCGGGTTCTCCTCCGGAGGGACATTTTCGCGCGTCCACGAGAAGCCGATGAAATACATAATTATCATCAGCACGGCTATGATGAGCATTGCGGTGAAAAGTCTGCCCGAGTCAAGCTTGTTGTCAACAAGCACAAGCATGGGGAAAAGTATGGCGGTCGGTATAGAGCCGACACCTCCGCCTATTGAGCGGAAGACCGACAGCAGACTGCGCTCGTTTTCTCTTACGGTCATTACGCTCGCAAGCGAGCCGTACGGCACACATACCACAGTGTAGAGCATGCCGTAGAGGATGTATGTAGCGGCTGCTATTGCGATGTATGCACCGGACGAAAGACCGGGTATGTAGGTGAAAATCAGAACGACACTCACCGCAAGCGGAATTCCGCCGCCGATGAGGTAGGGGCGGTATTTGCCGTGCTTTGACGGCTTGCGTGCCTGCACAAAAAAGCCCATTATAGGGTCGTTTATGCCGTCCCATATACGCGCAACGAGCATGATTATGAATACCGCACTTGTGCTGATTTTCAATATGTCGGTGAAATACACCGAGAGATATGAACCCATTGCCGAAAACGCAAGCATTCCGCCGGCATCGCAAAAGGCATAGCCGATGTAATTCTTTGTTGTAAGAGTTTTTTGATTGTCCATAAGCCGACCCCCGGATAATAAATTTTGTTCGGATTCTGTTTCGATTTTACCACATTTTTATATGAAAATGCAATACAGGGGATACGTACAGGAAAAATTTATAAAAAAATCCCCCCTCGTATGAGGGAGGATTGCGAGAGGTGCTGCTGTCAGATGGTGCCGGATATGGTGAGCACGGATACGCCGGGGGTTACTGTCCATACACCTGTTGTCGGGTCCTGTGTATAGGTAGCCGCAGGAACCGTTACCTGACCTGCCACGCTCGCAAATGCTCCGGTGGCGGTGTTGTAGGTGTAGTTCGTCGGAGGTACCCACGCGTTGCCGTTGAAATTGACCTGAATGGACTCAAGAACGGGGTCAAAGGTGTCTGTGATGACAGCATTGTCGCCTGCCGTTGCAGGCGCGTTGCCGGAATTCTCAATTATAAAGGTGTAGGTCAGCTGGCCGTTTTCAACAACTGTCTGGGGATTGACAGACTTGGTAATTGTGAGGTTCGGACTGTTGGATACAACGACCGTTTCGCTTGTCTGAATGTCTGAGAGTACGCCGTCACCGCTTATTGTGGCGGTATTGGTGATTTCGGAGCCGACATCAAGAGGCGCGTAGCTGTTGAGTGCCGCACGGTATATGAGAACCGCACTGCCGCCGGCGGGCACACTCAGTCCGCTTATAACAAGCGGAGGGCCCGCTACAACCGTGGGGGCATCCTGAAGTGTACCGTTAACATAGAAAAGCACACTTTCGGGAACACTTGTCATGGGTGTAACTGTTGTGCCTCCGAAAATATATGCACCCAGGTCATCGCTGATGGTGAGGTTTGTGTATGCGGTAGTACCGGAGTTTACAAGGCTTATAACATAGGTGAGGACATCGTTTGCGACATATTCGTCTACAACTGAATCCTTTTGTACGGTAAGAACCTGCTGTATTTCGCCGGTAACCACATTGGAGTTTATAACGCTCGTGTTATATGAGAGCGTTGCCTGGTTACTGAAGGTTGACATAAATAATCTCCTTTCTCCGGAGAAAAAATCCTCCGTCAATACATTTTATGAGGAAGTCCTTTTTTGGTTAAGGATATCCGTAAAAAATATATAAATTATTGACACGCACCGTCTGTTGTGCAATAATGGAACATAAAGGCGGTGTGCGGCTATGATATTCAATGTTTTAAGAGCAAAAATTCATTGTAAGATGTGGAATTTTCTCAATGCGGCTCCCGGCATTTTCAGCAAGAGGCTGCAGTCGCAATACGAGCGCGCTGCGGCGAATACCGGTGTGCCCGACGGCTTCACCGTAACCTGTCATTCGGGTGCGCTCGGAACCATGCAGAATTCGATTTCCTCGGTGAAAACGGCGCTTGAATGGGGTGCCCGCGTTATAGAGGTTGATGTCTCCTTCAGGCCGGACGGCGAGGCGGTTATTATTCACAATTCCACCCCTATGCAATATCAGGGAACGGAGTTTGAAAGCGTTCTCAAGCAGGTGAAGATGTACCCCGAATGCTCAATGAATCTCGATTTAAAGGCGTTCTGGAATGTTGCCGAGATTGACAGGCTGGTTGAAAAGTATCAGCTGTCGGACAGGGTGTTTTATACGGGTGTGTCCCGCAAGCAGGTGCGTGAGGTGTCGCACGGTTCTGTCATACCTTACTTCCTCAACGAGCAGCCTGATATAAAACGGCTCGATGACAGGGAATACGCGCAGCAGCTCTCGGATGATATAAAACAGCTCGGCGCGGTCGGGCTCAACTGCCAGTATAAGCATATCAGCCGTATAATTACCGATGTCCTTCATGAAAACGGCCTCAAGGTTTCGGTATGGACTGTAAACAGCCGGCAGTCACAGTGCGAGATGCTCTCTTTCGGGGTGGACAACATAACTACCCTGAAGCCGGAGGCGCTGTATAAATATGTCCTGAAAAGCGGTTCGGAGGGCTTGAAATGAAAGGAAAGATAAAAGCGGCAATAGCGGTTTGCACGCTCGCGGCGGTCGCCGTCGGAGTTTCGGTTCCCATTGCGGCATCAAAGGGGCTTCTGAGCAGCGGAAATGACGAAAAATACAGCGTCGGGGCAACGGCGGTGCGCACCGACAGCCCGATAAAAGGAAAGACAATAATATTTCTGGGAAGCTCCGTGACCTTCGGCTCGGCGTCGAAGGGCGAATCCTTTGCCGATTATCTTGCAAAGGTTGACGGGGTAAACGCCATGAAATATGCCGTATCAGGCACAACGCTTGCGGACACCTCGGAGGACTCATATATCTCACGCATGAAAAATATAGATACCTCCGTGCATGCGGATGCGTTTGTCTGCCAGCTTTCCACCAACGATGCGACGAAGAAAATACCCTTGGGTGAGATATCGGACTCGCGTGAGCCTGATGCTTTTGATACACAGACCGTTGCCGGTTCGATAGAATATGTAATCTGCTACGCGCAGCGGGTCTGGAAGTGCCCGGTGATTTTTTATACAGGCACAAGGTATGACTCGCAGGAGTATGCCGACATGGTTGCGCTGTTGGGAGAAATACAGAAAAAATGGGATATAGGCATAATTGACCTGTGGAACAACGAACAGATGAATGCCGTCGGAAAATCAGATTACAGGCTGTATATGGCGAACTCGATTCATCCCACCCGTGCAGGCTACCGCGACTGGTGGCTGCCGGTGTTTGAGGAGTATCTTTACGGACATCTCGCATAGCAAAAAAGAAAAACATCCGTGCCGCTCAGACGGGAGGCACGGATGTTTTTTGATATAACATTTATTTGTTTTTGTTTACAAAGCGTTTGAGCTTGCCCTTTTCAAGCGCCAGGTATACCGATTTTACAGGCGGGCATACCGCAAAAAGTCCGGACGAGAGTGTAAAGAGCTTACTGGGATTGACGTTTTTCTTTCCTCTTTCAAGCCCTTCAACCATCTTTTCGGCAACATGGGCGGGCTTCTGAACCGGGAACGGCTTTTCAAACTCCTTAGGGTTGGCTGCTTTGAAAAAGTTTGTGTCTGTTGCTATGGGATAAAGGCAGGTCAGCTTTATATTGTTGGGCAGCTCAAAGCGCAGACCCTGCTGAAAGCCGTGAAGCGCAAATTTTGAAGCCGAGTACAGCGTGTAGCCCGGCATAGCCATTTTGCCGATGGCGGATACCGTCATTGCGAAGTGTCCGGGCTTTCCGGCAAGATATTCACGGTATTTTTCGTATGAGTATATCGGAGAGAGCACGTTGGTTCTGAACATTGCCTCAGCCCTGTCCCAGTCCGTATAGTCGAGCAATTCGTAGTAGGGATAGCCCGCGTTTGCAAAAAAGATGTCTATTCCGCCGAGCGTTTCGTGCGCCGTTTTAAATATGAGGTCAACGCTTTCCTTCGATGAAACATCACATTGAAGCGAGAAAACATTGCCGCAGTCCGCAAATTTTTCAAGATTGCCCGTGTTTTTGTCCACGGCAAGAATTGTGTTTGTCTTTTCGGCTGCAATAAGCTTGAGAACCTCAAGCCCTATTCCGCTGTCCGCGCCGGTGAGTACGATTTTTTTATCAGTTATCATTATTTCTTCCCCCATTCACTTGATTTAATTGTAACGTTTCCGTATAATAAAGTCAATAACGGGAGGGCGAAGTTTGAAAGATAAATCTTTCAAACGGCAAATTTGTGCCTTGACGGTCAACGACCGTCATTTCATAACGAAGAAGGGCTTTGTTTGCCGAATAACGCCACAAAGTTTGCGGCTCGGCGGAAAGGAATGGTCATAAAAATGAAATACGAAAAACTTTTTACACCGATGAATATCGGAAGTGCGGAAATAAAAAACAGAATTGTCATGGCGCCCATGCTTATGGGCTTCGGAAGGTTTGACGGAACCGTTACACCAGAAATGAGCGATTACTACGAGGAACGCGCCAAAGGCGGAGCGGGTCTGATAATCACAGAGATAACAAGGGTTAACGATGCGAACGGCGCGGCGGCGTTTGCACAGCTTTCCATGAGTCATGATTATAATGCCGAGTCATTTTCGGCTCTGGTCGACAAGGTTCATAAATACGGTACGAAAATATTTGTTCAGCTTCACCATCCCGGCAGACAGAATCTCGGTTTGCTTGTCGGCACCGTGCCTATGAGCATTGCCCTTGACAAGGCGCTGCCGTTTTACAGCGACCTGCTTTACAAGATTGTTCCGGCGGGCAAGTTGCTGCTTGAAAAGCATCTCGTGCCGAGGGTGCTTGCGCCGTCGAAATGCGAAAACAGCTATTTTTCGGACGGTAAAAACCGCGGGATGTCCGTAAAGGAGATAAAAAAGCTTGAGCAGCAGTTTGTCGAGGCGGCTGTAAGAGTTAAAAAGAGCGGTGCGGACGGCGTTGAGCTTCACGCCTCGCACGGTTACCTGATTCAGCAGTTCCTGAGTCCCAACACCAACAAGCGTACGGACGAGTACGGCGGCTGTCTTGAAAACAGGATGCGCTTCCTTCTCAACATAATAAGCGGAATCAGACAGCGCTGCGGCTCGGACTTCCCGCTGATAGTCAGGCTTACGGTTGATGAGTGCTATTCGTTCATAGGCAAGCCCGGCAAGGGCTATGCTCTGCCGGAGGGCGTTGAGATGGCAAAACGCCTTGAGCAGGCGGGAATTGACGCTGTGGATGTGTCCTCGGCGGCTTATGATACTTTCAACTATTGGCTTGAGCCGACCTCCTTCGAGTGTGGCTGGCGGGCATATATGGCGGCGGCGGTAAAGGCTGCGGTGAAAATTCCGGTGCTTGCCGCAAACCTGATAAGAAGTCCGGAGCAGGCGGAAAAGCAGCTCGAGGACGGCGTTCAGGATTTTGTCTCGCTTGGCAGACCCACTATTGCGGACCCTCACTGGGCTGAAAAGGTCGGTCAGGGCAACACAGAGGATGTAAAGCGGTGCATCTGCTGTCTTTACTGCATTGAAAGCATGCAGTCGAACGCTTACACAGGCGGTCACGGCGGTTGCTCGGTCAATCCGTTTGTGGGCAGAGAGAACACGTGGCTTCCCGAGGACGGCGACGGCAGATGTGTGGTTGTTGTCGGAGCGGGACCCGGCGGCCTTATGGCGGCGGAGCTTCTCGGACGCAGGGGCTTCAAGCCGGTGGTATTTGAAAAGAATGCCTTCCCGGGCGGACAGCTCGCTCTTGCCGACAAGCCTCCGCACAAGGAGAAAATTGCGTGGTGCGTTGAGGATCTTGAGCATTCCGCGCTCAAATACGGCGCGCAGCTGCTTTATAATACCGAAGCGACAAAGGAAAAAATATCCGAGCTCAAGCCCTGGGCGGTTATATTCGCAACGGGAGCAAACGCAGTGAAGCCCCGTTCCGTAAAGGGGTCTGAGCTTCCGAATGTCTATACGACCACTCAAATACTCAATTCCGAGGTCAAGCTCAAGGGGCTGGAGGTTGCCGTCATCGGCTCGGGCATGACAGGGCTTGAAACCGCAGAGCTGTTGTGTGAGGACAACAAGGTGTTTATCGTTGAGATGGCGGATACGGTTGCTCCGGGAACGTGGATGCAGCATGTTGACGATGCAAAGCCGAGACTGAAATCGGCGGGAGTTAAGATATTTATAAAACAGAAGCTTACGGAGATAACACCTGATTCCGTAATCCTCGAAAGCACGGCAAAGGAGCATAAAACCGCCGAGAAGCATTGCGACGCGGTGGTACTTTCGCTCGGTTCAAAATCCGAACGCACACTGTATGAGGAGTGCAAGGACGAATTTGAACGCACATTTTTAATCGGTGATGCGGACAGGGTGGGCAGAATTGCCGACGCCACGGGTGCGGCACTCGACACGGTTCTGAAAATATGAGCCTGTAAAACCGAATACGAAAAACGCCGCAAAACTCATTGCGGCGTTTTTTGTTAGGTGTTAGCGAAACTTGTCATCACATAATTCCTCATGCTTAACATTGTCATATGTGGGTTTCAGCGAATGACAGCGTCTGTTATTCAACTAAACCGAAATTTTAATTCTCGACTTTCTTTTCAGAGCAACCACAGCAACCACAAGAACCACGGCTATACCCAAAACAGCTATTAATGCCACCCACAAACCACTTGAAGAATTGGGGGAGGGGGACTCGTTGATAAGCTTATAATCGTCAGAAAACGCGCTGATAAGCTCATAATCAATCAAATATTTAAGAGCATATCGATGTGCAACTGAGTCCTCATAACAACGTATTGTTACGGCGGGAGATTCTTCAAATGCGTCGTCCGCGATCACCTTCATGGTTTTCGGGATAGTAACGGAAGTAAGCGACGTGCACTCGGCAAAGGCTCTTTCGTCAATTTGAATAACGCTTTCCGGTATAGTGACGGAGGTGAGTGACGTACAGCCGGCAAAAGCATCATCGCCTATTTGAGTAACACTTTTCGGTATTGATATGCTCGTAAGTGCGCTACAATCGCAAAACATGTATTTGCTTATGCTTGATATTGCGCTCTCTATTGTCACCCGGGACAAGCTTGTACAATCCGAAAACGCATATCCGTCAACACTGGTTACTCCGGCGGGAATAACGATGCTTGAAAGTGAGCGGCAATTTCTGAACGCATCGCAACCTATAGTTGTGACACTGTCGGAGAGCGTTATATCAGTGAGATTCTGACAATTTTCAAACGCGCCGTCATGAATAATGCTAACTGAATCAGGCACAACATAGCTTTGAGCGGCAAGAGCAATCGGATAGCTTACTAATGTAGATTTATCTTTACTGAATAAAACGCTGCCCTCTGATGAATAGAAGGCACTATCGGGGTCAACCTGAATTGAGGTTATGTCAACACTTATATTGCCATGGTACAATGCCTTTAAGATATTGGTTGCATCCGTCACTTCACTTCCGATTGTTAACGAGGTAAGCGCATCACAACCCTGAAAGGTATCGACACTGAATTTAGTATCGCCTTCGACCGTCAGGTTTGTTAAAGATGTGCAATTACCAAACATTTCACCCCATCCAAAGGACGAGCCCCCAACGCTGGTTACACTCGACGGAATTGTAATGCTTTTCAGTCCGCTGCAGCCGTAAAATGCCCCGTCGCCTATACTTTTTACGCTGTTCGGAATAGTGATTCCGGTAATCCCGGCACAATCCTCAAACGCACCGCTCCATATCCCAATTACAGGATTTCCGTTTAATGTACTGGGTATTACCACTGTACCGGAAGCGCTTTGGTCACATTTATAAACCTTATTGTCAATGAACTGTAAAACGTTTTCGCTTGCCGCAAGGCTTGTTACTGACGAATTGGATACAAGCGATGTAAGTGACAATATTTTTTCTTCGCACCACTCAGGTAAGCCTAAAGCCGGAAGTTTAAGCTCGGCGAAGAGCGAAAGCGGAGCCGCGCATAAAATAAGTGCTACCGCGAAAAATATTGACAGCGTCTTTGATATCTTTCTCTTCATTTAAGTAATCTCCTTCAAATATTTTTTACATTTACATATCGATAAGTGAAATACTCAGTTGTTTATAGAAAGCACCCCCCATCTAACAAAACAACACGAGACAAACTGTTGATTACGAACATAGTTTTAGTATTATATTGCATTACGCAAAATGATACTAAAATTATTATAGTAAACATTTTGTTTCCTGTCAATGCAAAATCACAAAAATGCTGTACCATATTTGTGAGGTGGTTAGATGTTCTATATCAGAAGGCTTTACGACCTTCGTATCGATAACGATTTACGACAATGTGATGTTGCGAGGGTGCTTTCGGTAACAAAACAGGCGTATGGTCTATATGAAAACGGCAAACGCGATTTGCCTGTTGAGCATCTTGTAGCTCTCGCCCGTTATTACGGAGTCACTACTGATTATATACTGGGTATCAGTGAAATTAAAACGCCAAAATCCCCCGAGTCTGACTGAACAATGTATGTCAGGTTCGGGGGTTCGCTCATTTTGTGAACGCCGGTATGGGGTAATATATTAGAGTTGTTAGCCTGTAGTACTTTCGGCTATCGCAAGCCTCCTTTGGCAAAGGAGGTGGCGGGACGTAAGTCCCGACGGAGGATTGCTGTTTGATTGGTTTTTAAGTTTGGTTGATTTTAGGCTTTGCGGTGAGGTTTTTCTACTCGTCAATCCTCAGTCCGCTTCGCGGACAGCTCCTTTTCAAAGGAGCCTTCAAAGGCGGCGCTTTGCGGACTTTCCCTCAGAAACATGGTCGCCTTGCTCGCTTGGAGCGCATCGCAATTCTCCCTGTTTCTTCACTCGCACACCTCGCTGTTTCCGCCTCCGGCGGCGCTTCGGCGTGCTCCCCTTTCAAAGGAGCCTTCAAAGGCGGCGCTTACGGCTATCGGACGCCTCCCTTAGAGTAAGGTAGCAATGCGGCGGCGGAGGGATTCAGGCTTTAGCCTTCTTTCAAAAAATAAATGCACAAATGTTCGTATATTTTGCTCAAACATATTGAAATGTCGAAAAAATCATGATAAACTGTGAGAGTATAAGCAGGAAAGGGGAATGCGTCTTGGCGGATATACAGCAGCTTATAAAAAGCATAATCGAGCAGACGCATCTCAATGAAAAGAAAGCGCTTGAGTCAAAGGTTTATCATGACGAGCCTATACTCAGAACCGCATCGCAGATGGCCAACTACATAAATCCTCAATACCGCGGCATGAAAAAGCTTGCCTCCGGGGACGAGGCTTATTCCCATTCTCCCGCGAAAATCTTTTATAAACAGGCAAAGTTCATGGAGGAGTTTGAGGAGGATTTCGACTATCACGGCGAATTTATAAAATACTATCCGACATACCGCGACATGAACGATTTGCAGCTGCGCGGCTACTTTTCATGGCGAACCGCGGTGCGCCGCGGGGATATAAAAAAGACCTCGCTTTCATTCGCGTTTGTGTATATATACGAGCTTCTGAACCTTGTCGGAGTCGCTTCTCCGCAGGAGGGGTTTGATGCGCTCAGGAATTTCTGGAGCGCCTACCGTGAGCTTGACAGCGGAATCGACCGCTATATGCGGCTGTGGCTTTCGGATTTTACGGTGTATTACAACCTTGATAAGGCATTGCTTTACGAGTTCTCCGATGTGGCGTTTGACGATGCTTTGTGTGTGCTTGCAGACAGTGCAAAACACACCCGGGATGAGGTATTTGACGCGCTGAATATGCTCTCATCATATAATCTCGGGGCGTCGAAATTCTATGCGGAATATCCTGTACAGGTCAAAACTGTCGCGTGTGCCGTGTTTACGAAAATGAGCGAATACTATGCTGCCAAGCGCAAGAATACTCTTTGCGAAAATCTTTTCGGTAAGCCGTACAAGGGCTCGTATCACATGTTCGCAACAGCCGTGTTTTATGACTCGTTAAATCGCGAAAATTTCACCTACGAGGTGAACGGGGCGTTAAAATACACCTGTGTACGCGGAAAATGGAGCTGTGAAAGATGCTTAGGGTGCCGTGAAAAAAGCCGGAAGCTCGGAGACATGCTCAGGGCAGTGGACTTTTTCATGCGCGAAAAATACGCTTATGCACACAAGCTCAAGCCGGTGCCGGTCACGAAGCTGCTTGAGGGCGTCATCAAAAAGGAGACAGACAGCTGTCTTGAAGCCGAAAAGAGAGCAGAAGAAGCAAAAATCGAAATAGATATATCGCGTCTGGGTGACATAAGGCGTGCAGCGCTTGAAACGCAGGAAAAGCTGATAATCGAGCCGGAGCTCGATTGCGAGAGCGAGCCGGATATACCGGCTGAAGCCCCGGTTGACGCACAGCCCGACGAGCCGGATGCCTGCTGTCCGGTGCTCGGAAGCGCTGAGTATTCGCTTTTGCGGTGCTTGATTTCGGGGGAGGATTTTCTGGATACCGTCAGGCAAAGCGGCAGTCTGCTGTCGGTGCTTGCGGATTCCATAAACGAGGCGTTTTTTGACACCTTCGGCGATACTGTTATAGTTTTTGACGGCGACAAACCGGAGGTGCTTGATGATTACAGGGATGAGCTCAAGGAGATGTTAAAATTATGAAAATACCGAAAAGAATAGCGTCGGTTGTTATAAATTCTCTCAAGGGCGGCGTTGTGCCGAGGATAGGTCTGCCGTATATAACCGTCGGAAGACAGGGCGAAATAGATGCGCTGCTGCATGATATCGACATCATCTCACAGGGCGGAGCGTCGTTCCGTTTCATCGTCGGCAAATACGGCAGCGGCAAAAGCTTTCTGCTTCAGACGATAAGAAATTACGCAATGGACAGAAATTTCGTCGTTGCCGATGCGGACCTTTCGCCGGAAAGGCGGCTTCAGGGAACCAAGGGGCAGGGGCTTGCCACTTACCGGGAGCTTATGCGGAATCTTGCAACAAAGACACGCCCGGAGGGCGGCGCTCTTACGCTTATACTTGACAGATGGATAAGCGGCGTTCAGAGTGAAACCGCGGCACAAAGCGGATTTTCCGCCGATTCTCCGGAGTTTTCCGCGGCGGTGGAAAGAAAAATATTCGAGGTTATAAACTCTCTCAACGAGATGGTGCACGGCTTTGATTTCGCAAAGCTTCTGAGCATTTATTACCGTTCGTATATTTCCGGCTGCGATGAGGAAAAGGCAAGGGTGGTCAAGTGGTTCCGCGGTGAATATGTCAATAAATCCGAGGCAAAATCCGAGCTCGGAGTCAACATAGCCGTCACGGACGAGGACTGGTATGAGTATATAAAGCTTTTTGCCGCATTTCTCAAAAAAGCGGGCTATGACGGCATGCTCATACTTGTAGATGAGCTTGTCAACATCTACAAAATACCCAATTCGATTACACGTCAGTACAATTATGAAAAAATACTCACCATGTACAATGATACCCTGCAGGGCAAGGCGGAGAATCTCGGCATAATCATGTGCGGAACCCCGCAGTGCATAGAGGACAGGCACCGCGGAATTTACAGCTATGAGGCGCTGCGCTCACGGCTTGAGCAGGGGCGCTTTTCAGGCGAGGGTGTAAAGGATATGCTCGCTCCGGTAATAAAGCTTTCACCGCTCACCTATGAGGAGATGCTCGTGCTTATTGAAAAGCTCGCCGCTATCCACGCAGGGCTTTTCGATTATGAGCAGACGCTTACCCAGGAGGATATGATAAGCTTTATAAAAATCGAATTTGGCAGAATAGGCGCCGATACCAACATCACCCCGCGTGAGGTGATACGGGATTTTATAGAGCTTATGAACATAGTTTACCAGAATCCCGGTACGGATGCGTCGGCTTTACTCAATTCCGGGAAATTTGAGTACGCAAAGACGGAAATAAATGACCGAACACTTGAAAAAGAGTTTGCGGAGTTTGAAATTTGAAAGATAAATCTTTCAAACGGCAACTTTGTGACTTGACGGTCAACGACCGTCATTTCATAACGAAGCAGGACTTCGTTTGCCGAATATCGCCGCAAAGCTTGCGGCTCGGCGGAAAGGAATGGTCATAAACATGAATGTTTTTGAGCGCTATGCGCCTTTTGTTCAGGATTTTATATACCGTAACGACTGGGAATCGCTGCGTGCCGTTCAGGTCGCCGCCGGTGAGGCAATATTCAATACCGAGGACAATGTTCTGCTGTGCGCCTCCACTGCATCGGGAAAGACAGAGGCGGCCTTTTTCCCCATACTTACGTTGTTTGATGAGGATATGCCGCGCTCGGTGGGGGCTATATACATCGGGCCGCTCAAGGCACTGATAAACGACCAGTTTTCCCGTCTCAACGACCTGTGTGCCGAGGCGCATATTCCCGTATGGCATTGGCACGGGGACGTTTCGCAGTCACACAAGACAAAGCTTCTGAAAAATCCGTCGGGCATTCTTCAGATAACCCCTGAGTCGCTTGAGGCGCTGCTAATGCATAAGCATTCCGACATCGCAAGGCTTTTCGGGGATTTGCGCTTCGTGGTTATCGACGAGGTTCATTCACTTATGCGCGGCGACAGGGGAGGTCAGACGCTCTGCCTTATTGAGCGACTCTCACGGCTTGCGGGAGTAAATCCGCGCAGAATAGGGCTTTCAGCGACAATAGGCGACCTTGAAAGCACGGGAAAATTTCTTTCCTCAGGCACCGGCAGAGATACGGTAATTCCGAAAATCGAAGCCAAGGGTATGCGCTGGCGGCTGTCGATGGAGCATTTTTTCATTCAGGGTCCGCAGTCCTCGCAGGACAGGGAAATACCGTGTGCGCTTCCCGCACTGGATGCACCTACGGATATTGCACCTAAAAATTCCGACCCGGGCATGGGCTATATATTCGAGCATACGCGCGGTAAAAAATGCCTTGTATTTGTCAACTCTCGCGAGGAGTGCGAGGCTGTTACCACTACTCTGCGCCGCTACTGCGAGGAAAACAATGAGCCGGACAGATTTCTGATTCACCACGGCAATCTCTCCGCGTCATACAGAGAAACCGCCGAGTCGGTCATGAAGGATGAGGAGCAGTTTCAGACAACAGTTACCACAGCCACACTTGAGCTGGGTATAGATATCGGAAGACTTGAGCGTGCATTTCAGATAGACGCGCCGTTTACCGTATCCTCTTTTTTACAGCGTATGGGACGTACCGGCAGACGCGATATGCCGCCGGAAATGTGGTTTGTAATGCGTGAGGAGGAGCCGGAATCACGGGCGATGCTTCCGGCAACCATACCGTGGTCCTTGCTGCAGGGCATTTCGCTTGTGCAGCTTTATGTTCAACGGCGCTGGGTGGAGCCGCCCAAGCTTGACCGCCTTCCATTCAGTCTGCTTTACCACCAGACCATGAGCACGCTCGCCTCAGGCGGTGAAATGTCCCCCGCTCTGCTTGCCTCGCGTGTGCTGTCGCTGAGCTTTTTCCACCGGATAACTCAGGAGGATTTCAAGCTCATGCTTCGCCATCTCATAGAAACACAGCATATCCAGAAAACCGAGGAGGGCGGACTGATAGTGGGGCTTGCCGGAGAGCGGCAAACGAATTCCTTTAAGTTTTATGCCGTTTTCAAGGAGAATGAAGAATATACCGTCCGTTGCGGCTCACAGGAGCTGGGTACAATAGTAAAGCCTCCTCCGCAGGGTGAAAAAATTGCGCTCGCGGGGCATGTCTGGATAGTGGAGGAGGTTGACCACAAGCGCCATCTTGTCTACTGCGAACAGGTCAGGGGAAATGTGCCCGCTTTTTTCGGCCTGTGCCCCGGGGATATAAATACCGTGGTGCTTGAGCGTATGCGAGAGGTTCTGTGTGAGGACACGGTTTATCCGTATCTCATGGAAAATGCCGTTGCGCGTCTTGAGCAGGCAAGGCTCGTTGCGCGCAATTCGGGAGTTTGCAAGCAACCGCTTATTTGTCTCGGCGGAGATATGTGGTGTCTGTTTCCGTGGCTTGGCAGCTATGCCTTTCTTGCACTTGAGCGATTTATAAAAATCAGATGCGCACAGCAGCTTGGGCTTACCGCACTGGATTCTACGAGGCCGTATTTCATACAGTTCAAGATGAAGGCGGATGCGGACGAGTTTTTCAGAGTGCTTTGCGAGGAAGCAAACAAGCCGCTTGACCCGATGGAGCTTGTTTATCCCGGAGAGGTTCCCGTGTTTGAAAAATACGATGAGTTTTTGCCGGATGAGCTAATCAGAAAGGGCTTTGCATACGGAATACTCGGCACTGAAGAAATGAAACAACGCATAAAAGGCTGGGAAAGTAAAAAATGAATTCTCAAAAATGCGCACCTGATTTTCTCAGTGCGCATTTTTATTTGCGTAAATTCTGTGCAACATATATCCTTAAATAAAATTCGACAAATATATGAAAAATATTGCAAGTTGTTACAATTTATGATAAACTTCAAAATAGGGGTTATATAATAATTACCTCTATATGCAAAAAAGGCGGTATGTTTTTTTATGTCAAAAAAGCTTTTGATTACAGATGACAGCAAAGTTAATCGCAAGCTGCTGTTTGAAATTCTTCACAACGAATATGAGCTGCTTGAAGCGGAGAACGGCAAGCAGGCGCTTGATATATTGGAACTTCAGCATGACAGTATTTCGGCTGTGCTGTTGGATATAATTATGCCTGTTACAGACGGCTATGAAGTGCTTGCGGCGATGAAGAATAACAATAACATGTCGCATATTCCGGTTATAGTAATTACCGCCTCCGAAGAACCGGATACAGAAATTAAGGCTCTTAACCTCGGAGCGAACGATTTTGTAAGCAAGCCCTTTAACCCGGAGCTTATCAAACAAAGGCTTCGCAATCTTATCAATCTGCATGAGACGGCGGCAATAGCCAACGCGGTGCGCACAGATGCCTTGACCGGACTGTACAGCCGCGCGGCATTCTTTGAAAAGGCTGCGGAGATGGTGAAGGACAAGCCTGCGGGATATTACGTTATGGCTTGCTTTGATGTTGACAACTTTAAAGTAATAAACGACCAGTACGGAAACAATAAGGGCGACGAAATACTTAAATATATTGCGAAAACCTTTGAGGACGGATTTGTCCCAAGGGGAGGCATATGCTGCCGTATTGCGGCGGATAATTTTGCTGTGCTGTATCCCAGCGATTTTATGAATTCCAAAAAGCTTCATCTCATACGCAAGCAAGCCGCCGAGCTTGACGGCTCGGTTCTTCCGTTAACGTTCAGCATAGGCAGATATATAGTAGATGATTTATCACTCACCCCCAGCGCAATGTATGACAGGGCGGCAATCGCGGAGGTGTCCGTAAAAGGGCGCTATGATGTGCATATTGCGCAATATGATGAGTCGATGCGCAAAAGACTTCTGCGTGAACAGGAGATTACGGGAGAAATGAAATCCGCGCTTTCCTCAGGCCAGTTTGAGGTTTGGTATCAGCCGCAGTATAACCATTCCACAGGCGCGCTTGTAGGCTCGGAGGCACTTGTCCGCTGGCGTCATCCTGAGCACGGGCTTGTATCTCCGGGAGAATTTATTCCGGTGTTTGAAAAAAACGGTTTTATCTACGAGGTTGACCGCTTTGTATGGGAACAGGCTTGCGTTTTTCTGCGTTCACAGCTTGAATCCGCAGGCACTGCGCTGCCGGTGTCGGTGAACATATCCAGACATGATATTTTCCGCAACGAGCTTACCGAGGTTATTTACGGACTTGTAAAAAAATACAGTTTACCTCCGGAGCTTTTGCGTCTGGAGATAACAGAATCTGCGTTTTCAACTTCAGCCGACCAAATAATCAAGGTGGTAAAGGAACTGATAGGAAAGGGCTTTACCATTGAAATAGATGATTTCGGAAGCGGATATTCTTCGTTAAATACTCTTAAAGATGTTCCTGCGCAGGTCGTAAAGCTTGATATGCGTTTTCTTGAGGGCAAGGAAAACTCCTCCCGCGGAGGTAATATTATTGAATCCGTAGTCAGGATGACAAAGTGGCTCGGAATGTCGGTTATTGCAGAGGGCGTTGAAACGGTCGAGCAGGCGGACTTTCTGAAATCAATAGGCTGTATGTGCGTTCAGGGCTATCTTTATGCAAGACCCATGCCGCGTCCGGAATATGAACAGCTTATCGGAAAAAGTGTACAGGAAAAAGCGAGGCTTGTACTCGAAACGGTGGAAAACCTTGATAACAACGCCTTTTGGGACCCCGAGTCAATGGATACGCTTATTTTCAGCAGCTATGTCGGCGGAGCGTGTATATTTGAGTACTACAACGGCAGCATAGAGCTTTTGAGGGCGAACGACAAGTATGCAAGTGTGATAGGCAGTGCCGGAATGACAATAGATGATGCGATAGCTCTTGAATGGAGCGAGCATCTTGATGAGGAGAATTTAAAAGCTGTTGTTGACGCAATAAATGAGTCCGTAAAAACAAACAGAGAGGTTACCCGTGAATTTGTTTTTCTGAATCTCCCGAACTGTCCGGAGAGAACCTATCTCCGTTCTACTATGAGGGTTATAGCATCAACCGGTGAACGTCTGCTGGTGTATTGCACAAACGAAAACATAACCGCTCAGCGGGAGGCACAGCAGGGCGAAAAGCGTTTGTCGGAGCAGCTCAAGGCGATAATGGATAATGTCGGCAGCGGAATTACTGCTGCAATTTTCCGTAATGAGGAGATAGAGCTCCTGTTTTCAAATGACAAATACTATGAAATTCTCGGATACACTCGTGAGGAATATAAGGAAGAGGTAAAAAATCCGTTTGAAAGGATTTTACCCGAGGATACGGAGTATGTGCACAGCGTTATCAACGATGTCGTTACCTCCGGCGAAACGCGACGTGCGGAATACCGCGTTAAGCGCCGTGACGGTACAGTTATATGGATGAGAATCATTCTGTCAGCTGCAAAATTTGAAGGCATAGATGATGTCGTTCAATTGAGTATAATGAGCGATATTTCTTCGGAAAAACAGGCTGCGGAAAATCTGAAAAGCACCGATGAGCAGTTGAAGTTTCTCAATGATACGGCTCATGATGTTCTTGCACAGCCCGATATAGACAAGGGCATAGAGCAGGTGCTTTCAAAGCTTCTTGATTATTTCAAGGGCGGCCGTGTGTATATATTTGAGTTCGACTATGACAACGGTGTGTCCGACAACACCTACGAGGTGTGTGCACAGGGCGTGACGAGTGAAAAGGAAAACCTTCAGCGCGTTCCGATGGATATAATGCATTTTTGGATTCACGCCTTTGATAACAAAAATTATGTCAATATAGAGGATGTTGACGCGCTTGATGACAGCCGTGCTGAGGAGCGGGAAACGCTCAGAGAGCAGGGGATAAAATCCCTTGTCGCCGTTCCGCTGCGCCGGGACGGAAAGCTCATAGGCTTTATCGGAGTTGATGACCCGACTGTGCGCAGAATGCTTGCGGACAGGCTTGAGGCGATAGGTGATTATATCGCGGTAATGCTTACGCGGCGTGACCTTGCCGCCAAAATAGATTTTGACCGTAAGGCGTTGGAAATGCTTATGAACGACACGCCGGGCGGATTTTGCCGCATAAGAGTGCACTTTGACGGTACGGCGGAGCTTGTTTACACAAACGAAGGCTTCTGTAATCTTGTGGGCATGACGCACGCCGAGGTTGTTGATTTTTACAATACGGATGCCATGAACGGTATGCACCCGGATGATGCCGAGGCTTTCAGTTCTGCGTATAACGAGATGTTTACCACAGGGGAGTTTCGCGCAAAATACCGTCTGCATCACGGCAACGGCGGATATATATGGGTTATGGCATTCGGGCATCTGAGCAAAACCGAATCGGGAGAGATGTATCTCAACTCCTATTATACTGACCTTTCGGAGCAGGAAAAACGCGAGCTTTCCTTCCGAGAGACTGTGCCGTTTATTCTTGAAGCAATCATGGAAAGCTCAACGGATTTGACCTTCGCAAAGGATAAGGAATTTAAATACATTTGCTGCAGCCATACCTTTGCCCATTTTGCCGGCTGTGAGGACTCAAGTCAGGTAGTCGGAAAAACCGATTACGAGCTGTTTGATAAGCAGACGGCCGATCAGTTCAGGGCGGATGATATTCAACTGCTCAAGGACGGCAAATCAATTATCGACATGGTTGAGCCCATACCGTCAACAGACGGAATCGCACATTATTCAAGCACATCAAAATATTTGCTCAAGGACACCTTCGGCAACGCTATAGGTCTTTACGGACTCGGCAGGGACATCACCGAATACCGCAATGCCTATGAACGCTTGCAGCTCATAACCGAAAACATACCCGGCGGAATAGCTATGCTGGAGATAGGCGAGTCAAGCCTGCGTGTGCTTTATTTCAATGAGGGCTTCTATAACTTCTCCGGTTATACGAAAGCCGAGTATCAGCGTATAATGGATGAAGAACCGTTCAGTCTGATATTTGAGGAGGACGGTCCGGTTATGCTCGAAGCTCTCAACTCCCTGCGTGACGGACGAACAAAAACGGCAAGCTGCTCATATCGCTGCAATGTCAAGGACGGAGGCTACCGCTGGTTTAATATGAAGGGCGAGGTTTCCGAGGTTCGCGGGGATAAGCTTATCGTAAATGTTGTGCAGTTCGACATAACCGAGCAAAAACGAGGCGAGGAGCTCGCTCGCATACACGAGGAAGAAATGAGAATAGCAATGTCCCGTATGGGCAAGATGATATGCGAATACAATCCCGAAACCCATGTCATGACAATGCCCAAGGCATATGCCGACTGGTACGCAATGTCTACGGTTGTAAAAAATGTTCCCTATAACAAGCAGGATCTTGCAACACTTGAGCCGGAGCATCTTGAAAATTATGTCCATTTCTTTGAATCCATAATAAACGGGGATAAATCCGGCTCGCTTGACGCGCGTCTGCGCCGCAAGGACGGAACACTTCACTGGGAGCATTATGAATTTGTTTCCGTATTCGGGGATGACGGAAAACCCAAGAAGGCAATTTTTTCAGTTGAAGATGTCACTGATTTTATGGAAACCAAGAGCCGTTATGAGCACGAAATGCAGCTCAGGCGCGAGCTTATCAGAGATTCTGTTATTTACTATCAGATAAACATAACCAACAATACCATCGATGAATACATTTCAAAGTATTCAGATGAAAAAGCCATGCATTCGGGTAAGGCTGTCAGCGGGAGCATGGAGCGGGACATCCTGGCAAATGTTGCCGCCGGTGACCGTAAAATGATTGAGAAAACCATGTTTTCGGCGCCTCTTCTCAACGCTTACAACAACGGGAAAAGAAATATAAGTATTGAATATCGCCGTTTGGTACCGGGCGGCGGTCTGCGTTGGATGAGAGCAAACGCCGCACTCATGAAAAGGCCGGATACCGATGAGATTGTGGCATTTGTGTATGTAAGCGATATAGATGCAGAGAAGAAGAATATCCTTGCAATTGAATGCCTTATGGCGGAAGAAATAGAGTCCCTGGTGATGGTAAATGTGATAAGCGGGCTTGCGCATAAAATAAAAACCAATGCGGACTTCGGCAATATGGAAGAAAACGAGATTTTTAATTTTGACGAGTACATAACCGAGGCAATTATTCCCGTTATTGTGCCGGAGGATGTCAGGAGCAACGGAAAAGCATTTTTGCTTGAGGGTCTTGTCAGAGCGCTTGAAAACGAGCCGTCAATCGTCTTTACATATCGTATGCATCGCAAGGACGGCAGTGTGGTTCGGAAAAGGTCGTTGGCGTTTTATCTTGACGAAAGCCGCTGTGACATAGTAATTTCAAGCCGCGACATAACGTGGATATATGAGGAGGAGCAGCGCCAGAAGCTCACGCTTCAAAGGGCGGTGGATTCCGCAAATGACGCAAACCGGGCAAAGAGCGATTTCCTTTCGCGCATGAGCCACGATATGCGTACGCCCATGAACGCCATAATAGGACTTGTAAGCCTTGCAAAGGATGAAAATAATCCTAAGAAGACCGAGGAATATCTGGAAAATATAGATTACTCAAGTCATCTGCTGCTCGGGCTTATAAACGACGTGCTTGATTTGAGCAGAATAGAGAGCGGAAAGGTCAGTCTGCACGAGGAGCAGTTCTCGCTTGAGGAATTCAGACGCAATATAAATACCGTCATAAAACCGCTTATGGACGCGAAAAATATTACTCTTGAGTTCGTTTCGGATTGCGAGGACGAAAACATAGTTGTAGACAAGGTGCGCTTTACACAGATATTTTTCAATCTCCTTTCCAATGCCGCAAAGTATACGCAGCCGGGCGGAAGGGTTGTCTTCTCGGCTATGAGAATGCCGGACGTGAACGGAAAATGCGCAATAAGTTATTGCGTAAAGGATACAGGCTGCGGCATGAGTAAGGATTTCCTCAAGATAGCCTTTGACCCGTTCGCCCAGGAGAGACTTAACAGCACCGAGATACAGGGCTCCGGACTGGGGCTTGCAATCGTGAAAAGTCTTGTTGAATCCATGGGAGGCACAATCAAGCTCGACAGCGAGCTCAACGTCGGAACAAGTTTTACGGTTGAGCTTTACACAGACAGAAGCACAAACGAAAAAAGCGAAAAGACTGTTGAAAACAGCAGCCTGAAGTGCCTTGAGGGTCTGCGCATATTGCTTGTTGAGGACAATTCCATGAATATTCTTGTTGCGCGCAACCTGCTTGAAAAGAAGGGCTGCATGGTGAATGTTGCAACAAACGGGCTCAAGGCGGTGGAGCTTTTCTCGGATTCTGCCGAAGGATATTACGGCACGATTCTTATGGATATACGTATGCCGGTCATGAACGGACTTGATGCGGCGCGTAAAATACGCTCTCTCAAGAGAGCGGACGCTGCCGCAGTTCCCATAATTGCCATGACGGCGGATGTCTTTGATGAGGATAGGGATAAAACTCTCGAAGCAGGCATGAACGCGCATATAGCAAAGCCGATAGTGCCTCAGCTTCTGTTTGATGCAATCGCGGAGCAGGTGATAAAACAAAATGTTAAGGGGGAAAAGTAATGAAAAAGCTCGAGAAATTCCTGTCGGTATTCCTTTCGGCAGTACTTTTGCTATCCGTGTTTTCTTTTGCGCTGCCTATAGCAAATGCAGCGGGAGTTGAAGCTTTGACATTTGCGCTTAACGAAGGCGGAGAGTCCTACTGCGTATCAGATTGTGACGAAGCCGCAAGCGGTGACATAATTATTCCCTCAACCTACAATGAAAAGCCGGTTACAAAGATAGGAAATAGAGCATTTTTCAGTTGCGAAAATCTTACCTCGGCAACTATTCCGGGCAGCGTGACCGGCATAGGCAACGAGGCATTTAAGGATTGTTATTCGATGAGCTCTGTAAATATATCGTACGGCGTAACGAGCATAGGCGATTTTGCGTTTGAATTCTGCCCCCTTAATTCGGTAACCATCCCGGAAAGCGTGGTGAGCATAGGAGAAGGCGCGTTTTCAAAATGCTCCATTACCTCGCTAATCATCCCGGACAGCGTGGTGAGTGTTGGCGAGGAGGCGTTCGCCGCATGTGTAGACCTTCAATCAATAACTATATCAAATAATTTAAAAACAATAAGCTATGGAATGTTTATGAATTGCCCCATTGGCTCCTCGGTAATCATACCCCAAGGTGTGACGAGCATAGGTGACAGAGCGTTTGCCGGCGGCTCTATTTCCTCAATAACCATACCAAACAGCGTCACGAGTATAGGGGCGGATACGTTTTTTGAGTGTGAAAACCTGACAATTTACGGCTATACAGGCTGCTATGCGTATAGCTATGCGAGAAGCAAGGGCATACCTTTTTCCAGCTTCCCGGATTTAAACTTTACAGATAAAAGCGACGGAGTGTCCTGCTATGTGTCGGAGTGCAACAAATACATAGTCGGAGAGCTGACAATTCCGTCAACTCATAACGGTAAGACGGTAACGGGTATACGTGAGCATGCGTTTGAGGATTGTGCTGCTCTCACCTCGGTGATTATTCCGGACAGCGTTAAAAGCATAAATTATTCGGCATTTAAAAACTGCACCTCACTTGCCTCGGTAACGATTCCGAACAGTGTTACGAGCATAGGCGAATCGGCGTTCAGCGGATGTGCTGCGCTCTCCTCAATAACCCTTCCGGACAACATAACAATGATATATTGGTGTACCTTTGAGGATTGTACCTCACTGAGCTCAATAACCATTCCCGGAAGTGTAACCGAAATAATCTCCGGTGCGTTTCGGGGCTGCACCTCGCTTGCCTCGATAACTATACCGGAAACCGTAACAACCATAAATCCGTTTGTGTTTGACACCCGTAACCGGACAACGATTAACGGCTATACGGGCAGCAGTGCACAAATATATGCGGAAAATAATAACATGCCGTTTGTCAACACCCTTGATTTGAGATTCATAAATAATAGTGTAGGATTACAATAGATGTGTTACAAAAATTAAAAAAAGAGTAGCGAATAGGAAAAACC
>LFRM01310902.1_pt1 | contig 73700 bp, 68 predicted proteins | sample 618341 | NCBI WGS metagenome assembly LFRM01 (sample SAMN03654438, study PRJNA283298) | anaerobic digester metagenome | isolation source: pool of bioreactors CSTR01a, CSTR02a, and CSTR03a thermophilic anaerobic... | place: Denmark: Kgs. Lyngby | collected 2014-05-21 | reverse complement strand
AGAATTTTAAGCAGGGGAAGATTTATGAATAAAAAGTATACCGATATTAATTCAAATGTTATTGACAAATGGGTGGAAGAAGGCTGGGAATGGGGACAGCCCATAAGCCATGAGGTTTTTGAAAAAGCGAAAAACAATGATTGGTTTGTACTGTTAACGCCGACAAAACCGGTGCCGAAAGACTGGTTCTGCGAATTAAAAAATGCCGAAATACTAGGGCTGGCATCGGGCGGAGGCCAGCAGATGCCAATATTTGCGGCATTAGGCGCAAAATGTACGGTGCTTGATTATTCGGAAAAACAACTGCTGAAAGAAAAAGAGGTCGCTGAAAGGGAAAATTATGAGATTAAGCTGGTCAGGGCTGACATGACGGAACCTTTGCCTTTTGAAGATGAATCCTTCGACCTGATCTTTCATCCCGTTTCAAACTGCTATATCGAAGATGTTTTCCCTGTCTGGAAAGAATGCTACAGGGTGCTGAAAAAGGGCGGAATATTGATGGCCGGACTTGATAACGGCATAAATTACGCTTTTAATGATGAAGAAGATATGCTAATACGCAGACTGCCGTTTAACCCGCTGAAGGACAAACAACTGTATGAAGAATCGGTAAAAAATGATTGGGGGATCCAGTTTTCACATACGATTGAAGAACAAATCGGTGGGCAGTTAAAGGCTGGTTTCATACTTACGGATATATACCAGGATACAAACGGCACTGGCAGACTTCATGAGTTCAATGTCCCATCTTTTTATGCCACAAGAGCAATAAAACCGGTATAATGAACCGTACAATAAAGAAACCATTATTACAACGGGAATCATCATACCTATGCAGATAATGCCGGATATGCCGAGAAAAGCCGTATCAATAAAAAAGATCCCCACCTTTGTTAAAACATACATAAGGGGAAATATAATAACTATAATGCAGAAAACAATGAGCGAGAGAATCCGGTTAACCTCAAGAGTGTTCTTTAAAATGAATTCTTTTTGCGTCACATTAGATACCTCCCTTGCGTGTTAGCTTTTCTTAAGTGCTATTAAAATGAAAATAACTGAAACTTTTAGCAATTATGCTTTTACTCACCATTTTTTTCATTTCTAAATATATCGTAAACATAATATACTATTGTTTACACTGAATTTTGCTGAAATTGCATATTTTCGGCTGAGAGTGTGTAAGAAATAAAAAAATTCCATGAATGAATTCTTTTTATCGGGACATATTAATATCGTAAGGAACATGACAGTTGAGCGAAGATATGTATATGCTTATGGCATATATATGTCGGCCGAAGACCGTACATGGGCGGTTACGCTCATGTACGATCGGAGGGAAGATTCTGTACGGTTAGGAAAGGTTCTGTTATAGTCGATTTTTTTAATTTTGATTATAACAGGATCCCAACTTATCGTACAGGGTCGAGCTAAGATCATTCAGGGTGCTGTAATGGTCTCCTGCAGCCGAGAGGTTGCACGAGGCTGTGTAAGTATCCTGCATGGTCGAACAAACCATCATTATGGGTAATGACCTGCTTGATTACGGTCGAAAGATCGTAGTTGGGTAATAAGTTATCCATGGTGGTGCAAGGTAGATTGTCATGTTCTTTTCATTTTCAGCGCTTAAATCTGCCTAAATAAAGATTTCCAGTTTATTTTCGCCTGACGCCGGCGTTACAAGAACGCCTTCCGGCTTTTTGCTCCAGCTTCCGCCTTTGACGGAGCGCAGATTGTCAAATCCCCTTAATAACAGGCTCCACGGTTTACCCGTGCCGTCCGCTTTAACGACGATTGTATCTCCTTCCTTTTTCACGGCAGCATTAAGCTCAGGTTCGCCGGCCGTATTGCAGACAACGGCGCTGCATTCGGAATTGTCCTTAAGCTCGAATACATGAAGGACGACATTATCCGCGTAATCATAGTCAGGCCTTGTGTCAACATTTCCTACCGGGATGATGCTGTTAGGCCTAACCATTAACGGAAGGCTCATATAGTTATGGATTTCGGATACCCAGCGTCCGCCTTCAACTTTTTCGCCGCTTAAAAAATTCGTCCATATGCCTTCGGGAAGGTAGTATTCGGCGCATCCGCGGTCGTTGAATATCGGGGCAACGAGCAGAGAATCCCCGAGCATGTACTGCCGGTCAAGGTAATGGCATGTAGGATCTTCGATAAATTCGAGTATCATTGCGCGCATGACGGGAATTCCTTTCCGGGACGCTTCGCATGCGGCTGCGAAAAGGTACGGCATTAGGCGGCATTTAAGCTTTGTAAAGTACCGCAGCACGTCAACCGATTCTTCATCGAACAGCCATGGCACACGGTAGGAACTGTTTCCGTGAAGCCGGCTGTGGGTCGATAACAGCCCAAATGCGGTCCACCGCTTATAGATGTCCGGTGTCGCGGTCCAGTCAAAACCGCTTATGTCATGGCTCCAGAAACCGAACCCGGACAGGCACAGCGACAATCCGCCGCGAAGGCTTTCAGCCATCGATGTGTAATGCGCGGTGCAATCACCGCCCCAGTGTACGGGGAATTTCTGGCAGCCGGCAGTAGCCGACCTCGCAAACACAACCGCTTCGTTTTTGCCGCGGGTGTCCGCAATAACTTCGTAAACGGCCTTGTTGTAAAGGTATGTATAGAAATTATGCATGCGAACCGGGTCCGAACCGTCGAAGTAAACGACATCGGTCGGGATCCTTTCTCCGAAGTCGGTTTTGAAGCAGTCCACACCCATATCGAGAAGCCTTTTCAATTTACCCTTGTACCATGCTACGGCATCCGGGTTAGTAAAATCGACAAGCCCCATTCCTGCCTGCCATTTATCGCACTGCCATACGCCGCCATCCCTGTTCTTCAATAAATACCCGTTTTTCATCCCCTCGTCAAAAAGATATGATTTTTGGGCGATATACGGGTTTATCCATACGCATATCTTAAGCCCCTTGCTTTTTAACCGCTTAAGCATCCCTTCAGGGTCCGGAAATACATCGCTGTCCCATTCAAAATCGCACCATTGGTATTCTTTCATCCAGAAGCAGTCGAAATGGAAGACATGCAGCGGCAGATCGCGGCTTATCATGCCGTCGATGAAACTGTTCACGGTGGATTCATCATAGCTTGTCGTAAAAGATGTTGTAAGCCAGAGCCCGAATGACCATGCGGGAGGTAGCGCGGGCCTTCCGGTGAGGGAAGTGTATTTATTAAGGACATCCTTAAGGCTATCGCCGCCTATAATAAAGTATTCAAGGGATTCGCCGGGTACGCTGAACTGTGCTTTCGATACGTTTTCGGAAGCTATCTCGTACGAAACGGGGCCCGGGTTGTTGACGAAAACGCCGTAACCTTTGTTTGTAATATAGAACGGGATATTCTTATACGCAATCTCACTGCTTGTTCCGCCGTCTTCGTTCCAAATATCGACGGTCTGCCCGTTTTTGACAAACGGTGTAAATCTCTCGCCCAATCCATATACGCATTCGCCGACATCGAGATCAAGCTGCTCGCGCATATATGTTTTGCCGCTTTGCCGGTCGATAATATACCCGGGATTTTTATAACCGTTGCCGGTAATGCGTTTTCCGCGCCACAAAAAATCAACTGCCCATTCGTTTTTATGTATCCTGACAGACAATTGCCCGCTTGAAAGGCCGGCTTCATTTTCTTTATCGTAAATATCCATACTGTGTACTGTTTCAATATTAAGCGGAAAAACAGGCTTTTCGGCTTTGCCGCCCTTGTGGTGATACATCCTCACACCGATGACATCCGAAGAGGGGGAGAAGTATTCAATTGTTATAAGCGGTTCATTCAGCGTATCCCCCCTGTGCCTTATTATCTTGCATGCGACATATACGGTAAGCCTGCCCAGTTCCGTTTTTACATCGCGGACCTCCATCGGGTTGTATATTGTCACATGCTCTTTCACATTCCAATATCCGTCGGTAAATTTCATTCTTTACACCCCCGTAAAGCATTTTAATTTTATTTTTACTCGAAGATTGCTACTGTCGGACCATTGTAATATAATTATATTGATATAATAATTTGGTCTCTATTTGTATTTTGATATTTAATATAAGGATTTTGATATTTAACAGAATTATGAAAGAGAACTGCATTAATTTAAGGAGTTTTTTAATTGGTAAAGGATTCGCTGAAGGAGAACAGGGTGCACGGGGATATTATGTTCCCGCTTGTCACTTACCATATGGAATGTGACAGTAAAGCCGATATTCTTGATTGCCATTGGCATGATGAATTTGAGTTTCTGCTTGTAACCGGGGGACGCGCGGTATTTCAAATCGGAACGAGGTATTATAATGTATCAGAAGGACAGGCAATTGTTATACCGAGCGGCGAAATACATGCGGGGTTTCATTACGATAATTCGCACTGCAATTACTCCGCTGTCGTCTTTAACCTGAATTTCCTCAGCAGCAGCACGTATGATGTTATACAGAACAAATACATTTCCCCGCTTCAAAAAAACCTTTATATGCTGCCCGCTTATATCAAAGGCGAAAGTGAATGGGAAAAGGAAATAATTTATGAGCTTAACCGTATATTTGCGGCTGCCGGTACAAAACGGGATGCATATGAGATGCTTATCAAATCAAGCCTTTACAGGATATTTTCGATACTGCTGCCAAACTGTGACCCAAAGGTTCCGGCCGGGAAAAGGGAAGCCAGCTCGGATAAAATGGAGAATATAAAGAGAGCGCTCGAGTATATACATAAGAATTTCGACAGGAAAATACGGCTTAATGATCTTGCCCGCCTGTCAAATATGAGTGAAGGCCATTTCTGCAGGTTTTTCAAGAAACTTGTCAGAAAAACCCCGGTTGAATATATAAACTATTACAGGGTTAACAGGGCTGCAAAACTTCTTCAAAACGAAGATGCGAAAGTAATTGAAATTGCGATGGATGTGGGTTTCGACAGCTTCAGCTATTTTATAAGCATGTTCAAGCGGTATATGAAGTGTACGCCGTCCCAGTACCGCAAGAGTAAAAGCGTGTAAAAAACATATGTTTGTGTTCTCCCAGCTTAATTAGCTATGTTTTTTTACAGCATTAGATATGCATAATACGAATATATGCACTTGTATATGCATAATATAAATCTATGCATATACAAGTGCATATATGTTGACTTTTCCTGCTTCAGGAACTATAATTAAGCAAGGAGGAATTGTTTATGTACTGCGCTGTAATAGGAGATATAATAAGGTCAAAAGAAATAAAAAAGCGTTTGGCAATACAAAACAAACTCGAAAAAATACTTCATGAAATAAACCTGAAATACAGCGGCTGCATAGCGTCAAATTTTGCAATTACCCTTGGTGACGAGTTTCAAGGTTTACTTAGGGATACAGGCAATCTGATGAATATTATTGAGATAATCAAATTTGAGCTTTTTCCTGTTAAAATCAGGTTTGGTGTTGGCATCGGTCAAATATACACAAAGATAGATAAGAATTTTCCTCTCGGCGCGGACGGGCCTGCCTATCATAATGCCAGAAAAATGATTGAAGAAATTAAAAAGCTTGAAAAGCGTAAAATGAGATATGCTGCTGATATTAAAATAGGTTTGGACGAAAATCTGCCAAGCGAAAGCTTGATAAATGTTTCTCTTTCACTGTGCTCATTTATAGAAGAAAAATGGACACCAAGGCAAAGGGAGATAATATATGAATTTTTAATGTATGAGAATAACCAGATTACTGTTGCGAAAAAGTTCGGGGTTTCACAGTCAACAGTTCAAAGGATTCTAAAAAGCTCCGGGTTCTACAACTATCTGTATGCCAGAAATGAAATTTCAAGATATCTTAATGAGAATATTATTGGTAAAGGGGTTTGATTATGCTGAACCTTTTGGGGCTTATATATTTAACAGCTCATTTATTGGGAGATTATTATTTCCAGTCGAAAAACATATCGGAAAAGAAGAATAAATACCTTTTATATTTGCTTATCCATTTATTAATATATACAACTGTGGTATTTGCCATTACATTGCCGTTTTGGAGTATTTCCCTTATTGTTTTCAATCTGATTTTTTCTTTTATACATTTTGCTATTGATTTACTTAAGCACATATTACATAAAATGAACAGATCCGGTTTTACAGATAAATATTCAGCTCATATATACGTCATCGATCAGGCGCTGCATATTTTATCGATACTTTTTATAAGCGCTCTTTTTCCGTTGAATGAGAACAGTGTGCTCTTTCAAATCCTTAATTTCAATATAACCGGCGTGTATAGTCCAACAGTCATGAAATGGTTATGCCTTCTGCTTTTCATAGGCAAACCGGCAAATATCACATTTGCCAAGTTGTTTGCCCGACATAAACCTGTCTACGGTGAGGTTGAAAGTAATAATAGAACAGGAGCGACTATTGGTATACTTGAAAGGCTAATAATTGTAACATTCATGAGTATTCGGCAGTATTCTGCAATAGGGCTTGTACTGACGGCAAAATCAATTGCCAGGTATAAGATGATATCCGAAGATAAGGAGTTCGGGGAATACTATTTGATAGGAACACTGGTAAGCGTATTATCGGCAGTTACTGCATATCTGATACTATTTTATTAACAGGAGCGCGTTATTTTTCCTGCCTTCCATAATTATACCGCAGCATATTTCTTTTAATTGCAATATGCAAATAAAAGTAGTATATTGATTGTATCAACACGGATGAAGGAGCAGGCCGGATGATTTATATGACTGTAAAGGAAGCCGCGGAGAAATGGAAGCTTGGCACCCGGATTGTTACCTTATACTGCGCGGACAACAGAATCGATGGAGTTATAAAAAGAGACAATTTGTGGCTCATTCCTGAGAACGCCCGGCGGCCTGCCGATAAAAGACGCCGTAAGCATCCGGCTTTCGGACCTTCAGTTTCGGATGAACTTAGCCGTCTTCTTGCTGCTTACGCCGTCATGCCTTACGACAACCCGGACGCGGTCCTGGATACCGTGAACGAAGAAAGAGTACGGCTTCAGCTTGAAAGCGAAATCGCCTATCTGCGCGGAGATTTTTCAAAGACATTAACCTGCTTTGAGAAAACACTGGGAGACGACGCTGCTCGGCTTTGGGTCTGCCCTGCAGCGATTGCGGCGGCCATCAGCCTCGGTGATTACTCCATCTACACCGAAATTGAAACTTATCTGAAAAAAATCGCAAAAGTTCACAAGGGAAGCAGTGCAGCCGCTTACGCGGAGCTGGCCCTTGCCACGGCCGCCATAAGCTGCTCAGTTCCGAACATGGTCCCGGACTGGCTGAAGGAAGGGGATTTCAGCGCTCTCGACCAACTGACAAAACCCTTTACTCTTTATTTGCGCGCCAAATATTTTATTTGCTTACATAAGTTTGATGCAGCACTGGCCGTGTCACAGGCCACTCTGGACCTGTCCGCACAGACACGTGGATTCACACCGACGTATATTTATCTGCATATGACCTGCGCTGTTGCCTGCCATCGTCTCGGACGCGTTGACGAGGCCAGGCGCTGGCTGCTGGAAGGTATGCGTATCGCACTTCCGCACGGCTTTATTACACCCTTTGTGGAGCTTGTCGCTTCTTTTGGAGGTATGATCGAACAGTGCCTGGAACGGGAGTTTCCGGACTACCGCAAGGCAGTTATCGGGCAATGGGAACGTACCTGTAAAAACTGGGTCACTTTTCATAATCAATTTACAAAGGACAACATCCCGCTTATCCTTTCCCTGCGTGAATGCCACCTTGCTTTACTTGTGGCGCGTCGCATTCCATACGCTGAAATTGCCAAACAGCATTATATTTCCGTGGGCAGGCTTAGAAACATAATGATCGAAATTTATGAAAAGCTGTGCATATCCGGCCGGGCAGAGCTTGAGAAATACATTCTATAATTATAAAAAACGTGACTTTTTTAGGGTAAAAAGTCACTACCCGAAACATGGATTTACCCCTATGATAGTAGTGAGATGCTATCATAGGGGTTTTTATATCCTCGCCCCCGAAAGGAGCGTGAATGATGGACCCTGCTAAAAAGGAACTATATAGAATTTACAGGGTAGGAGGAAGGGAGTTTACCGTTTACCTTGAATACGACGAGCAGCTTGGCGAGAGCTACCCGGCCTATCCCGATTTTACAGAACATCCGGAATATACCGGCGAAGGCCGCCCCTTCGCTACGGCAGAGCAGGAGAGCTGTCCCCACTGCAAACCCGGCACTCCGGGGAATCTGCTGCCCGGCGACTGCGGCGGCTACGGCTGGTTTTACCGGGAGCATACACCCTATGACCCCATAGGTATCTGTATGAGCGACGCGCGGCGGCGCGAGACCAAATCAGAAAGAGAGGTAATTAAATGAAAAGAAAAAAATTTTTAAGTTTTCTGCTTTTGGCGGTGCTGGTGCTTTCTATGTTTCCCATTACAGCATTTGCTGCCGGCGATCCGGAAATCTGGAACGGAACGGCCGATACAAGCTGGTATGATCCATCAGCATCAGAGTATACATTGACTACAGCCGAAGAACTGGCAGGGCTGGCGCAGCTTGTGAATAACAAAATTCATGATTTTACTAACAAAACGATTAAACTTGGCGCCGATATTGTGCTCAATGATACATCAAACCTGCAAAACTGGGGAACTACGCCTCCTGCAAATACATGGACTCCGAAATCACCTGGATTTGTATTCTATATTAGATGCGCTAACCGAATAGCCCCGATTCTGGAACGTCATCATTTCTGATTAGAGTTTACTGCCAATTTCCCCACCCCCGGCTTGCCCGGAAACCAATTGATCCTCTGTTGTCTCGCCGACTAAAAGCCGGGCAAGATCGTCAGATGCTTCTTTAATGTTGTCGTATTCCCGGAGCAGCCGGACAATCCGGACAACGTTTTTACCGACCTTCATAAGTCCGTATTTTTCAGGGCTTTTTCTAATAATATCCATATATACCGCCTCCCATTCATAGTTCTACTATAACAAAAAAAAATGCCAGTCCCGAAAACACATTATCAACACACATAGTAATAAAAAGCAAAGCCTGTAATCATTGAGATTACAGGCTTTTGTGGCAGGGGAGACAGGGATCGAACCCGCGGCCCACGGTTTTGGAGACCGTTGCTCTACCAGCTGAGCTACTCCCCTTCGACTGATGACGAATTTAAGTATACAATACAACCGGCATTGGTGTCAATATAACGGGGTCAAAAAAGTCATTGCTGGGTCAACCGGGGCCATATCTTTTAAACCGGACGTTTCGGCATATTGATATCTTTGCGGGCTGTCAGCGCGTATATCGGCAATCCCTGTTTTATAAACCGCTCTTCATATTCGGTTGTCACATTGTCGTTTACCAGATGGCTGTTATGAAGGTCATATATGACATTAACAAGCAAATATCCGGCAAGTTCAAATTGCTCTATAGAATAATCGAAAAAATCACGGTTGTCGGTCTTAAAGCAGATCATCCCGTCATTTATAAGCAATTCTTTATAAATTTCCAAAAATCTGCTGTTTGTAAGTCGCCGTTTCTCGTGCCTTTTTTTTGGCCACGGATCGGAGAAGTTCAGGTATATGCGGTTTATCTCGCCGGGTGAGAAAAACTGCGGCAAGAACTCAGCATCGGCGTTTACCACGGCAAGGTTTTTTAAACCTGTCCCCGGTATTTTTCTTATAAGCTTCGCGAGAACTGAAACCTGTCTTTCAAGGGCTATATAGTTTATGCCCCTGTTTTGACCGGCAAGAGTTGTTATAAATTTACCCTTGCCTGAACCTATTTCAATATGGATAGGATTTGTATTCTGAAAGTATTCGGACCATCTGCCCTTATATTCCTCGGGTTCGGGAATAAAGTTCGGATGATTTCTGACAAGCTCATTAGCGTGCGGTAAATTTCTGAGCCTCAAAGCACGTATCCTCCTTATTACAAAAAGCGCGTATAACAGCCGTTACATTGATCAGCAGGTCATGCTGCCTGTGCAGCCGGGGCTAGATTATTCCGCTGTGCTGTCCACCTGTGCGTCCCGTGTTTAAATCCCGGACAAATTTCTTCAGTAAAAGACACAGCGGTTTCAACAGATAATAGTATAAGATACGATAAGCAGAAAAACAAGCCGGAAAAAAGCCAATATCGGCCATTTTCAATGACAGCGGTTGCTGAAAAGGGATTTATCATATAAAATAAAAATATTCAGCAGAGAAGTGAAAAGGTTTTTTATTGAAAGAAAAACAGTTAACAAGGGTAAAGGGGATCCTGATGAAATATAAATTACTGGCAGTCGATGTTGACGGAACTTTACTGAATAGCCGCCGTGAGATTACTATGCTCACAAAGCAAAGCATACAAAAAGCAATTGAAAAAGGGATTGTTTTTACAATTTGCAGCGGAAGGCCTGTGCAGGGTGTTAAATTAATAACCGATATGCTTGAAATTGATATCCCGGTAATTACATATAATGGCGCGATGGTAATTGTCGACGACAAGGTTATTTTCTCGTGTACAATGCAAAAAGAGGATGTACTGCATATTGAAAGGCTCGGGCAGGAGTGGGGGACAACCATTGCAATTTGGGCCGGTAACCGGCTCTTTGTAAATAAACTCAATGAGCGCGCATTGAAGTACGCTCAAATAAGTGGTGTTAGCCCGCAAATTTATACCGATGTTATGGAACCTGTTAGCATGGGCGTCAGTAAAGTACTCTGGTACGATGAAATTGAACGGATAAACGGCTTTGAGCGCAGGCTTAACGGCTTATTAAGCCCTTCCGTTAACGTTCATACTTCGCAGCCGATTTTTCTTGAGTTTGTCGACCGCAACGTATCAAAAGCAGTTGCTCTCGAGAAAATGGGAGAGCATTACGGTATCAGGCGTGAAGAAATGATAGCGGTTGGAGACGGTTTTAACGATCTGGCGATGATAGAATATGCCGGGCTTGGCGTTGCTATGGGCAACGCTCCGGAAGAAGTGAAAAATGCCGCGGATTATATCACCTTTTCAAACGATGAAGATGGAGTTGCGAAAGTTATAGAAGTTTTTGTTTTAAATCAACAGCGGTCCCAAGAATACCGGGATGCGTGATTTGAAATGGACGGTCGATGTCCGGCATTATGCCGCAATCTTGATTTTAATACATTACGGCTATATATTATTATTAAACAGTATGTTTATCCGGAATATTCAATGTTTTTGAGGAGAGCATAATGGATAATTTGATCTCATTAATAAAGGAAAAATACCCTAATCTCAGTAAAGGTCATAAGGCTGTCGCTTCTTATATCATTAACCATTATGACAAAGCCGCGTTCATGACCGCGGCCAGGCTCGGCGAGGAAGTGGGCGTGAGCGAATCGACGGTTGTCCGGTTTCCTGCCGAACTGGGGTTTGATGGTTATCCTATGCTCCAGAAGGAACTGAAAGAGGTTATTAAAAGCAAGCTTACCGCTGTACAAAGGCTTGAGGTTTCATCAAGCCGGATTGACAGCAACAATGTGCTTAAAAGTGTTCTTCAGTCCGACATGAATAAAATAAAAATGACGATGGAAGAAATAGATATAGATAATTTTAACCGTGTAGTGGAAGAGATACTTGCAGCCAAACGAATTTATATAATTGGGGTTAGGAGCTCGGCGCCCCTGGCAAGCTTTTTAGGCTTTTATTTCAACCTGATTTTTGAGCATGTCCGCCTCGTGCACACGACAAGCGCGAGCGAAATGTTTGAACAGATAATTAACGCGCGGAAAGGCGATGTTGTTATAGGAATCAGTTTTCCGAGGTATTCAAGGAGAACGACAAAGGCCATGCAGTTTGTCAAAAAACAGGGCGCGACGGCGATAGCAATCACAGACAATGAAGATTCGCCGCTTGCAAAAAGTTCAAGTTATTCACTTTTTGCGAGAAGCGACATGAATTCGTTCGTCGATTCACTGGTAGCGCCGTTAAGTGTAATCAATGCGCTTATAGTTGCGATAGGTTTGAAAAAGAAAGAGCATATACAGGCGAGCCTTGAGAGGCTTGAAAGTATCTGGGACGAGTACCAGGTTTACGAGAAGGATGAGCCTTATACAACTCATCAAACCGATTAATGCAAAGAGAGGTAAAATGAAAAGAGTAGCGGTTATCGGAGCGGGCGCGGCCGGTCTTATGGCTGCCGGTAGAGCAGCCGAAAGAGGGCACCGCGTTTTTGTTTTTGAAAAAAATAATGGTGCCGGGAAAAAACTTCGCATTACGGGAAAAGGCAGATGCAATATCACGAATGCGTGCGATATTGACTCGTTCATTTCGAACGTACCCGGAAACGGGAAGTTTATGCATTCGGCAATTCGTACTTTTTCCAACGCGGATGTGATGAGTTTTTTCGAAAACATGGGCATAAAGCTGAAAGTGGAACGAGGAAGACGTGTTTTTCCCGAATCCGATAACGCGGAAGACGTGGTTAAAGCCCTTGTTCATTACGTGCTTTCAAATAATGCAGAGATAAAATACAGGTGCGTGGTACGCGAGATTATCGCCGGTAACGGGGCAGTTACCGGTATAAAACTTCACAGCGGCGAAATTATGGAATTTGACGCAGTTATTCTGGCGACAGGAGGCGTTTCATACCCGAAAACCGGTTCCACCGGTGACGGGCATAAAATGGCCCGGGAACTCGGCCATACCATAACCCCGCTTAAGCCGTCCCTTGTCCCGCTGGAGACAGACGAAAACTGGGTGAAGCGGATGCAGGGTTTGTCGCTGAAAAACGTGTCAATAGGGCTTGAAGATAATAACAAAAATGTTATTTACACCGATTTCGGCGAAATGATGTTTACGCATTTCGGCGTGTCGGGGCCTGTTGTTTTAAGCGCGAGCCGACATATTTTAAAATATGATTACCGTGACGTTGTTTTCGTTATAGACTTAAAACCGGCGCTGACCGAAGAACAGTTGGATCTCAGGCTTCAAAGGGATTTTATGAAATATTCGAGAAAGCAGTTTAAAAATTCTCTCGGGGATTTGCTGCCTAAAATGATGATCCCCGTTTTTATAGAGCTTACCGGGATCTCTCCCGAAAAACCTGTTCATCAGATAACAAAGGAGGAAAGGCAGCGAATCGGAAAACTGCTGAAAAACCTTGCGTTTGAAATCAAAGGCGCGCGTCCGCTCGATGAAGCAATCGTAACTGCGGGCGGCGTATCGGTTAAAGAGATAATACCTAGTACAATGGAATCAAAAATAGTGAAAGGTTTGTTTTTTGCCGGTGAAATAATTGATGTTGATGCCTATACCGGGGGGTTCAACCTTACAATAGCGTTTTCCACGGGCTATACCGCGGGAAATTCGGTATAATATCGTTAGCCGCGTACCTGCAGGAACGCGCAAGCAATGCTTCGCCCGTCGTTAATCACCCGCTTTTTTCGGAATGAATTACAAGCTTAATGGGAATAATAAAATAAATTCTCCCTGATATCAAATGGGAAATCCGAAATAGGCTGAGTGGTTCGATTGAAAATGGGCCGGTTTTTCATATTCATTTCGATAATAATGTTAATATTGCTTGCGGGAGTACAGGTTTCAAGGGTTTATCCGGTATGGGCAAAACTTCCCGAGGATCCCTATGCCGGCGCTCCTATGGAACAGTTTGTTTCACTGGTGGAGCGGGGAATCGTAACGGTAGATGCAGCCGGAATCTATGAGCCCCACAGCGCGATGATATATAAAAATGGTGAGCGTTATCTTTTGGTTGAGATGTTTCCGGTTGAAATAGAAGTAATAGAAGGAGACGTGCTGGAAATATGGGTTTTGGAAGAAAACCCCGGAGCTTCTTTAATAGTTAAGAACACGAGCGAAAATGTCAGGCTGAAATACTCAAGGACATCCCTGCCACTTAATAAGGGATTGCACCGTATCGGGAAAGTAATATGCGCGGCAGATCGAAAAAAATAAATCCAGCTCTCATATATGAAATCCATATTTTTGCTTGTATTCCGCAAACGGTTTTTATATAATGATGAATGTCGATACAACAGCCACGACCGGGCAAAAGATGTTTTATGCCGGAGGTTTTTTATGTCATACAATCAGCAGCAATTTGAATTCGGAAGCAAGGATGTCGTAAAAGCGGCAATACGAATGGCCTTATCTGCAAACCGTGACGAAGAGAAGGAGCTTAAGGCCTATTATACCGACATTGGCATAAAAGCTTGTGCTGTGGATTACGGCGGAGAGTTTTTATCATCTATAATGAAAATTATAGAAAGAGCTGTGGTTTCTTCGAAAAGAGAAGGAGTTATCATTGAAAGCCACGCTGAAGAAGGCGCTGTCGCCGGCGCCGCGAGAGAGGCGCTTACCCAGGTGACGCCAAAGGCAATAGGATTAAACGTGGGCGGTAAAATCGGTGTCGCGCGGTATCGTGATCATGTCGCAGTGTGCGTATTTTTCGGCATAGGTCTTCTTCATTTGAATGAAATATCTATTGGAGTCGGGCACAGGGTAGTATGAATCCTTCCTGACAGTTTTACGATACCGGATACATAGGCGGGCAGTACAGCAGTGGGACAGGCTGTATCGATATGCTTATTGCCTGCTTTGTTATGGAGGGGAATTGATGAAGAAAATAAAAATCGCTATAGACGGGCCTTCGGGAGCAGGCAAGAGTACAATGGCAAAAATGGTTTCGAAGGAGCTCGGAATTCTTTACCTCGATACGGGAGCGATGTACCGCGCCGTGGCGCTGAAAGCGCTGCGGGAAGGGATAGCCGATAATGATGAAAAGGCATTGGAGGAAATGGTTAAAGACATAGATATCCGGATTGAATATGATAACGGGCAGCAAAAAGTTTTTCTTGACGGCGAAGATGTTACCGAAAAAATCAGAACACCGGATGTGACGGTAGGAGCGTCAAATGTAGCGGTCGTGCCGGGAGTGCGCCAGAAAATGGTTGAGCTTCAGCGGGCGATTGCCGCTGAAAACAGTGTTGTTATGGATGGTCGTGACATAGGCACGTATGTTCTGCCCGATGCCGATATAAAAATATTTTTAACCGCTTCCGTCGAAGACAGGACAAGAAGAAGGTATGAAGAGCTTATTGAAAAAGGCGCTCTCACCCAAACATTTGAAGAGCTTAAGCGTGAGATGGAATACAGGGATAAAAACGACAGCAGCAGAAGCATAGCCCCGTTGAGAAAAGCGGATGACGCTATATTGCTCGATACTACCGGTTTTTCCTTGGAAAAGACGGTTAAGATGATATTGGATATAGTCAAGGCGAGGGTTAATAATGCTATATAGGTTTGCAGCCTGGTTAAGCAGGGTTTTTTTCCGCATATTTTACAGGGTCTCTTTTCACGGTATTGAGAATATTCCGGCACAGGGTCCATTTATCATTTGCTCGAACCATATCAGCATGCTTGATATGTTTTTGTTTGGCCCGAGAGTACCGCACAGGATTCATTTCATGGCGAAACAGGAACTGTTTAAAATCCCTTTGCTTAATATTATTATAAAAAATCTCGGCGCTTACCCGGTAAACAGAGGCCGTGGAGATTTATACGCGGCAAAAACCACACTGAAACTGCTTAATGAGGGCAAAGTGGTCGGTATTTTCCCCGAAGGGCGCAGAAGAAATGTAAGCAAAAAAAAGCAAAGGCCGAAGAACGGGGCGATATTGTTTTCGATAGAATCCGGGGTGCCGATTGTTCCTGTCGGGATTTTTGGAAACTACAGGCTTTTTTCAAAACTGCGTGTATTTTACGGCAAGCCCTATTATCCCGCAGCAGGCAGCGGCAAGGTTTCCAAGCAGGAAATGGACGCGCTTGCGCAGGATTTGATGGATAGGATATACTCATTGGATAAAAGCATAGAACAGGCGAATTAGTCTCATTATTTCCGGAGAGGAAATATTATATATGGCTAAAATAATTTTGGCAAAGACTGCGGGTTTTTGTTTCGGTGTTGCCAATGCCGTACAGACGGCGTTTCGGGTGTTAAAAGAAAATCCGGGCAGAACCCGCATATATGGCGAACTTATACATAACCGTCAGGTATCGGATGCCCTGGCTGAAGAGGGCGCATTTAGCGTTCAATCCCCCGATCAGCTTGAGCCGGGTGATCATGTTGTTATAAGAGCTCATGGAATAGGGGAAGATCTTTATAACGAATTAAAAAGCAGAGACGTTGTGATACACGACGCGACCTGCCCATATGTCAAAAGAATACACAATCTGGTCAGGGAAAAATATAATGAAGGATGCCGTATTATTATAGTTGGAGACAGAACGCATCCTGAAGTTATCGGCATTAACGGATGGTGCGGAAACGAAGCTTTTGTCGTATCGGAACCTGAAGAAGTCGAACTCTTGCCCGATACTGACAAATGTGTGTTTGTTGTAGCCCAAACGACGATGAAGCCTGAAAAATACGGTGAAATATGCGATTTGATAAAGAAAAAGTTTGCAAATGCAATAAAATCTGATACAATATGTAATGCAACCGAGAAACGCCAGCGTGAAGCCCTTGAAATATCAAGAGAATCCGACGTAATGATTGTTATTGGAGGCAAAAACAGTTCAAATACCCAAAAGCTGTTTGAAATATGCTCCGAAAATTGTCAGTGCACGTATAAAGTTGAAATTGCGGCGGATATACCGCCGCTGAATAATAATATAAACACATTTGGGATTACTGCAGGTGCTTCAACACCGGACTGGGTAATCAAGGAGGTTATCAAAACGATGGAAGAAATTTTAAACAACAAACAGGAGACAGAAAATGAGATTTCTTTCGAAAAGGCTTTCGAAGAGACGGAGGTAAACAGCATACGGGCAGGTGAAGTTGTAAAAGGGCGTATTATCGGTTACAATACCAGCGAAGTTTTTGTCGATCTGGGATATAAAGCCGACGGGACCATTTCAATGGAAGAATTTTTAGAGGATCCCGATTTTGATCCTGAAAGAGATTTAAAGGAAGGAGACGAAATCCTTGTTTATGTTATAAAAGTAAACGACGGAGAGGGAAATGTATCTCTGTCGAAGAAACGCGTCGATTCAATAAAAGGTATGGAAGATATCGATCAGGCTTTCAACAATAAAACCCCTCTTGAAGCAACGGTAAGAGAAGTTGTAAACGGCGGCGTTGTTGCAAATTATAAGGGAATTCGCGTTTTCATTCCGGCTTCGCAGATAAGTGACCGTTATGTAAAAGACCTCAACGAATATCTTAATAAAAAAGTAAAATTCGAAGTTGTGGAAATGAGCAAAAATAAAAGACGCGTTGTAGGCTCGTGCAGAAATGTCATTGAAAAAGAAAAGGAAGCTAAGTTGGAAGAATTCTGGAACAGTGTTGATGTAGGACAGGAGTATACAGGAAAGGTTAAGAGCCTTACCAATTTCGGGGCTTTTGTCGACCTCGGCGTTGTTGACGGGTTAATTCACGTTTCCGAATTGTCCTGGAAGAAAATAAATAAGCCTTCCGATGTACTAAAAATCGGGCAGACTGTAACCGTAAGAATACTTGGCTTTGACAGGGAAAAACAGAAAGTATCCCTCGGTTACAGAAAAGCGGAAGATAACCCGTGGTTCAATATTGAAGAAAAGTATACCGTAGGCGACGAGGTAACGGGGAAAATAGTGCGTCTTGTGCCTTTCGGTGCGTTTGTCGAGCTTGAGGATGGTGTCGAAGGACTGGTTCACATATCTCAAATATCAAATGTCCGTCTTGGAAAGCCGGATGAGGTTTTATCGATAGGACAGGAAGTTAAGATGAAAGTTCTTGAGGTAAACCCGGATCTAAAGAAAATAAGTTTAAGCATACGGGATGTGGAGCCGATTGATCCCGTCCGTGAAGACGAACCAGAAGCACCGGCTGAAGAGGCAGATGTTCCCAGTGAGCATGTCGAAGAGATGAAAACCACTATCGGAGACATGATAAAGGAATAAAATAATTTGCCGATATAATTAACAAGACCGGTTACAGCCGGTCTTGTTGGTTTATGCGTTTTTTTGCAGCTAAATAAGTTTGTTTGCTTAGGTTTGAACAGGTGATAGAAATGACCGATTATGAAGAGTTTAAAAATGCTTTTTATAAACAGTCAGGAATTGACTTGAACCTTTACAAGGAAAAACAGATGAAGCGACGGATAACATCTCTTGTCGAAAGAAACGGGCACAGCAGGTTTATGTCGTTTTTTTTTGCGATGCAAAACGACAAGGAGTTGTACAATTCATTTATAAACTATTTGACGATAAATGTTTCGGAGTTCTACAGGAACCCGACTCAGTGGGAATTGTTTGAAAAGAGTATGATCCCAATGCTTGAAAAATTGAAAGGGGATCTTCAGAACGTTAAAATATGGAGTTCGGCTTGTTCAACCGGGGATGAGCCTTACACTATTGTAATGATATTAAGCAAATACCTGCCGCTGTCAAAGATCCGGATAATAGCTACGGATATTGATATGAGCGCGATTGAAAAAGCAAAACAGGGCATATATTCTGATAGAAGCATAAAGGATCTGCCTGATGAGTTTTTGAAAAAGTATTTTAAAAAGATTGGCGACAACTCATACAAGATAATAGACGAAGTAAAAAACTGCGTCAATTTCAGCCAGCTAAACCTGCTCGAGTATGATTACCCCCAGAATATGGATTTGATTGTATGCAGAAATGTATTGATATATTTTACTGAGGAAGCAAAAGTCAATATATATAAAGCTTTCAACCGTTCGCTTGTACATGGGGGCATACTCTTCCTCGGCAGCACGGAGCAGATTATCGGTTCGATAAAGTATGGATTAAAACCTATTCAAACATTCTTTTATCAAAAAGTTAAAAACATTGAATAGGTTAGAGAAATCCGGTTAAATAATTGGCGCAAGAAGCATTATTTCCTCATTGTCATTATAAATCGTGTCAAACTGCGATATCGGAAGCGGGTTTCTTCCAAGGCCTGCTTCAATTGTGTATCCGGGGCGCGTAAACTCTTCAATGAACCAGTCCTTGTAACCCGCATATGCCGCTTCATAAGGTGTTGCCGAGAGCGCGTAACCGCTTGCCCTTGCAAATATTTCACCGATCTGCTGCGCCCGCGGGACAAACATGTTTTTATAAAGCCAGTAAATAACCTCACCCTGGGTATGGTATGCAATCACGAGCTTGAAATTATGCCGGCGCGTAAAGTCTACCATTGCCTGCGTTTCGGGTTCGGATAAAGGAAATGGTCCGCCGAAGCGCGTCGGTCCCGGGCCGGTTATTCCGAGTGACGGCTCCTGGGCTTTAGCTTCTTCCCAGCTTGCCGGGTAGTTGCGGTTTAAATCCACTCCCCTGATATTAGCCTGCCATACCTGTGAAAACGGAAGCCCCGTATCGTTCCATTGAAGAAGCTGGTTATAATACGGGTTGTCGGGTTTAAGTCCTTCAAGGACAAGATTCACGCCGTCCGGGTTAACCATCGGTATGATATATATACTGCTGCTGTTCCAGATTTGACGGATATTATAGCCGCGTATGCTTGTGCCTGCGGCATAAGCGCGGCAGAAGTTTTCAATGAATTTCATAAGAAGCGGCGAAGTGATCCATTCGAGGGAATGATGCGCGCCGTTGTAATGAACCTGGACAGGCCCCGTACCAAGGCGGATGTAATATAAATTTTTGCCGAGAACGCTTCTTCCGGCAACTCCCGTTTCAATAAACGGGTATCTCGCTTGAAGGCCTTCAATGTCCATTTCCATTATCTCGTATGTATAATCTATATCGGTAAAGACAACATCAATTCCGTACGGGATTATTATCCTCTGCCCGACTCGCAGGTACAACGGGTTTATCCCGGGATTTGCGGTCAGGATCGCGTTTACCGTCGTGTAATACCTCCGCGCAAGAGCATATAACGTGTCGCCGGGCTGTATCGTATATGTATCGTATCCGAGCAGGAACCTTTGAAAATAACTCCATGTTCTTGGACCAACAATACCGTCGGGGGTGAGTCCGTTATCTCTTTGAAAATTAATTACGGCACGCTGTGTCTGCGGACCGAAAATGCCGTCCACCGAGCCGGGATTGTATCTAATCCTCGCAAGCAGGCTCTGGATTAGTTTCACGTAAGGACCGCGCGAATTCAACATCAGGGTTTCCATATTACCACCATGCACAATACTCGTTAATATATCATATTGCGTGAACGGCAAATGGTTACACATATGACTCCATCAAATAACGCTGCCAGTATTGTAAATTCTGTTGAAGTTTTATATATTTAACTTAAAGGAAATTTGAAAATCTATTAGCTTACGGATTTTCAAAAGCAGTAGCGCTGTAAGGAGAATCATTATGACGGACTGTTTGAAGAATTGTGAAAGTACAGTAATTAATGAATGTGTGCCGGTAGATCTCATGTGCGAGTACGCAACGGATCCCCTTGGCATTGATATCGCAAAACCAAGGTTTTCATGGAAGACTGTTTGTAACAGAAGAGGTATGAAACAAACCTCGTATCAAATTCTTGTTGCGAAAAGCCTTGAAATGCTGGAACAGGATATTGGCGAAATGTGGGACAGCGGCAAGGTCGAGTCAGGCATTTCCATAGGTGTTGTATATGGAGGGAAGCCTCTGGAGAACCGAAAATGCTATTGGTGGAAAGTTCGCATATGGGATGAAGAAGGAAATGTAAGCTGCTACAGTAAAGCTGCTAAGTTCGAGACCGCCTTTTTAGACGCAAGTGAATGGAAAGCCCAGTGGATTGCATGTTTAATTACAAAACCCGGGTCTTGCATGTTCCGCCGGGAATTCAGGATTGATAGAGAGATTACTCAGGCCAGGGCATATATAACAGGCCTTGGATATTATGAACTACGCATAAATGGAAATAAAGTAGGAGACCATGTTTTGGACCCTGGGTGGACAGACTACACAAAAAGGGTACTGTATTCTACCTATGATGTAACAAATAATCTAAAGATTGGTATGAATGCAATAGGAGTTATTCTTGGGAATGGCTGGCACTGTTTTTCTGAGACAGAGGAGCGGAGCAAGTGCATCCCGCAGATGCTTCTCCAACTGCACATAAACTATGCAGATGGGGAGGAAGAAATCATTGTAAGTGACAGGAGATCCGGCTGGTATGCTTCTTCCGACAGCCCTATAGTGCAAAACAGTATTTACAACGGAGAGACTTATGATGCGAGGCTCGAAAAGACAGGTTGGGATATGGCCGGTTTCGATATGAATGGAAAAGATCAGGGCAGCTGGGATCTTCCTTTGATTGTTGAGGGGCCGGGAGGAGAACTAAGGGCACAGGCGCTGGAACCAATTAAAGTAATCAGTGACATAAAGCCTATCCGTGTTACAAATCCTGCTCCTGGAATTTATGTCTATGACATGGGTCAGAATTTTGCAGGCTGGGCAAAGATTAGAGTCAAAGGTGACCGTGGTACTGTAGTTACAATGAAGTTTGCAGAGGTTCTTTACGAAGATGGTACTGTGAACCGTGAAAACTTAAGGACTGCCCGCCAATTGGATACATATATACTAAAAGGTGAAGGCGTGGAAGTTTATGAGCCAAGGTTTACCTACCATGGTTTCCGTTATGTACAGCTTGAAGGCTTCCCGGGCGAACCGGATATTAACACTATTACAGGAAGGGTTGTACGGTCATCTGTTGAGCCCATTGGTTCTTTTTCCTGCAGTAATACGCTTGTAAACCAAATTCACAGGAATGTAGTATGGACGGAATCCAATAACCTGCACAGTGTACCTACCGACTGTCCCCAAAGGGATGAGCGGTTAGGATGGCTCAATGATATGACGGTAAGGGCAGAAGAGGCAGTATTTAACTTTAACCTTGCCCGGTTATATTCAAAATGGATGGATGACATAACGGATGCTCAGGGCGAAAAAACCGGCGCAATTACAGATGTAGCTCCTTTCATCCGTTACGGTGGAAGGCCCGCCGACCCTGTTGCTAGCAGTTATTTAATCTTTCCATGGCTTATGTATCTGCACTATGGGGATATAAAAGTCATTGAAACACACTATGAAAATATGAAGAAATGGGTGTCCTACATGAGCGGCCTTGCAGGAGAGGATTACATAATTAACTATAGTAGGATAGGTGACTGGGCTCCTCCTTTTGCCCAGGCAATTGAGGGAAGTGTAGGTGCCAGCGCAATTTCCGCCATAACTCCGGGTGCTTTGATATCTACAGGCTACTATTATTATAATGCAGTGCTTATGGCAAAGTTTGCAAAAGTATTGGGCAGGGCAGAGGAAGCAGTAGAATATGAAGAACTTGCAGATAAAATAAAAGAAGCGATGAACAATACGTTCTTTGACAGGGATACAAATAACTATGGCCCGGGAAACCAGGCTTCCAATGTATTCCCGTTATATCTTGGCATTGTTCCGGAGGAAAATAAGCAGGCTGTATTAGACAATTTAATCAATGATATCGTAAAAAATGATACCCATATTACAACAGGAAATCTCTGTACGAAGTACATCATTGAAGTGCTTACCGAAATGGGCCGTGTCGATGTAGCATATGCACTTGTAACACAAACAACTTACCCAAGTTGGGGATATATGATTTCTAAAGGCGCGACGACCATTTGGGAAAGATGGGAATACGTTACGGGGGGCAAGCTTATCGAAATGGCTTCTCATAATCATCCCATGTATGGTTCAGTGGGTGCATGGTTCTACAAATACCTGGCAGGCATTAATGTAAATGAAGAAGGGCCAGGGTTCAGCAAGTTTACCATTAAGCCGTATATGCCTGATGGACTTGATTTTGCTGAAGGTTCTGTAAAAACAATGTTGGGTGTTGTTTTATCAAGATGGAAAAGAAATGACAAGGCGCTTAATATGGAGGTCGCTGTTCCGTGTAACAGTACAGCAAAGATATGCGTTCCTGTGCCCGGTGATGCGAAAGGTAAATTCATTATAAAAGAGGGTGGCAGGAGCCTCTGGCAGGAGGGTAAGTTTACTGGTAATGCTGCAGGGGTAGCAAAGGCTATAGAGGAGGATGGTTACATCTGCTTTGAAACAGGATCGGGGGAGTATCACTTTGAGTGCATTTGGTAAACCGTTCCGCGACTTTTTCTATTGACAAACTCATGCCGCCACTTTATAATTAACATTGTCGTAAAAGTAACGTGCGAAAGTGGTGGAATTGGCAGACTCGCTAGATTCAGGATCTAGTGTGCATTACGCACGTGCGGGTTCAAATCCCGCCTTTCGCACCAGGTTGTCCGAAAACCCGCTGTTTCAGCGGGTTTTTTGCATAATTAAATACCTATCCAATCAATTTTTATACAGAAATATAAATCCTACAGCTTATTATGTGTTTATTCCTATTAAAAATAATCCTGCCGTTATAAGTAAAAATTCAGACCCGATCCCAAGAATCAGTGTCCACGGAAAACAAGAAAAATTTTTTGGCTTTGATTTCGCTGCACTGGTTAATATGGTAATATTAAATTATGCGGGCTATTATATTATAGTTGGTATGGAGGGGTTTTGAATGGCTGATATTCCTGGTAAAAGCCTAAAAGGGATAATGGATTATTTAAAGGAATTGTCCGACCGTCTCGATCCGCGGGCTGTCATTATTCTTGCTCTGCTGGCGTTAAGATTTCTTGTAGGGCTTATTATCAGAAGAGCAAGAATGAAAAAAAGGTATGTTGACTGAAAGGTGGAAATACTTTGAACCTGGCGTTGGAATCATTTAAAAAAGAGATTAAAGGCAAACAGGTGGCGGTTCTTGGCTTTGGCATCAGTAACAGGCCGCTGGCCGGTACGTTAACCGATTGGGGAGCGTTTGTTACGGTATTTGACAAAAAGAAGGAAGAAGAGTTATCCGACATACTGCCGGACTATATAAAACGGGGAATACGTTTCTCGCTTGGCGAAAATTACCTTGACAACCTTAAAGGATTCGATATTATTTTCCGTACGCCGGGGATGCGGTTTGATCTTCCGCAGATTACAACGGCTTTGCATGAAGGGGCGGAACTGACCTCGGAAATAGAGGTATTTGTTAAGCTTTGCCCTGCTAAAATTTACGGCGTTACGGGAAGCGACGGGAAAACCACCACTTCTTCATTAATATTCAATATGCTCGAAAAACAGGGGTACAGCTGTTATCTAGGCGGTAATATCGGAACTCCTCTTTTTGAGAAGCTGGGCGGAATAAAGCCTGATGACAGGGTTGTCCTCGAGCTTTCGAGCTTTCAACTCCATACGATGAAAAACAGTCCTCATGTCGCCGTTATAACAAATATTACGCCAAACCATCTTGATGTGCATAAATCCATGGGAGAATACATCGATGCAAAGAAAAACATATTCAGATACCAAACTTCAACAGGAAGGGTTGTATTGAACGCGGATAACCCGGTAACCGCGGGTTTTCTGTCCGAAGTCCCGGGCAAACCGGTGCTGTTCAGCAGCAGGGAGGAAGTAATTTGCGGGGCTTTTTTAAGAAACAGCCGTATTGTTTACAGGGATACGTCCGAGGTTGATATACTTCCTATAGAAAAAATAAAGCTGCCGGGAATGCATAATGTGGAGAACATAATGGCCGCCGTTTCCGCGGTAATGCCCGAAGTGAGCATAAATACAATCAGGTATGTAGCGCAGACATTTAAGGGTGTCGAACACCGAATTGAGTTTGTCAGGGAAGTGGACGGCGTTTCGTTCTACAATAATTCAATCGGAACAAGCCCGACACGTACGATTGCGAGCCTGAAAGCATTTAACCGTAAAGTCGTCCTTATTGCCGGAGGATATGATAAAAACCTTTCCTATGACGAAATGGGAGAGGTTTTGCACAATCATGCAAGTGCCCTGGTATTAATGGGCGATACTGCACAAAAAATTGAACAGGCGTACAGGAAATACATAGAAATGGTTGGCGCTGAACCTGTGCCGATAATACGCATTTCCGAAATGGAAGCCGCGGTAACGGAAGCTTTTTTGTTAGCCGGCAACGGAGGTATTGTGCTTTTATCCCCTGCCAGCGCCAGTTTTGACATGTATGCAAACTTTATGGAAAAGGGCAATCATTTTAAAGATATTGTAAACGGCCTTACCGGTAAAAAGAAATAATCCAAAATTTATTCTCATTTTTCGTTCATTGTGCTGATATTTACCGTTATTATTATTGTGATAAAATCTTAAATAAATATAAACCGTATGTTTTTTCGGATTTTCCGCTGCTTGTTATTATGCCGGATATTGTCAGGATGAAATCTGTGTTTAAGCTGCATATCGCAAGCTGTACAGTATAAGTTTCTCGCCGAAAGGAATGGTCATATGGATAACGGTTCCATTATGCAAAGAATTGTTGAAAACATGGGAAAAGTAATGGTCGGCCAAAGCGGGGCGTCGAAGTTAATGGTTGTTTGCCTTGCCGCGGGCGGGCATGTGCTTATCGAGGATGTGCCCGGGATAGGCAAAACAACAATGGCTTATTCGCTTGCGCGATCAATAGGCGTGTCATTTAACAGGATCCAGTTTACGCCTGATATATTGCCTTCGGATATAACGGGTTTTTCGGTGTTTAATCCGAAGACCAGCGAATTTGAATACAGACAGGGCAATATTATGAGCCATATCATTCTTGCCGATGAAATAAACCGCACATCGCCGAAAACCCAGGCCAGTATGCTTGAAGTTATGGAAGAAAGGCAGGTTACGGTCGACGGCGTTACATACTCCGTACCCGATCCGTTCATGGTTATCGCAACTCAGAATCCCGTAGAATACATGGGGACATATCCTCTGCCCGAAGCGCAGCTGGACAGGTTTCTGATGAGAATAACAATGGGATACCCTGATAAGGATGATGAGGTGGATATTTTATTCAGGTTCAGGCAGGACAATCCGCTGGCTGAATTAAGTGCTGTCGCCGACGGCGGGCAAATTATAGAGCTTAGGAAACAGGTGAGGAAGGTTCATGTGGAGCGGGCAATCGGTGAATACATAGTTGAGATCGTGCAGAGAACGCGCCGCCAGGAACATGTGCTGTTGGGATGCAGCCCGAGGGCGTCATTATATTTGATGCGCGCGGCTCAGAGCCTTGCTTTATATATGGGAAGGGACTATGTGATACCGGATGATGTCAAAAGCCTCGTTGTTCCCGTGCTGTCACACCGCATAATTCTGAAGCAGGAAGCGCGTATCAGGAAAATCACCGCTGAAAGCGTCCTGTCGGAATTATTGACAAATGTCAGGGTACCGATGTAATTAAAATCATTCCGTACGTGTTTATGAATAAAAAGTCGGCTGTTTATGCAGCAGGCGGAGGTTATTTATGAAAAAAAGCAGGATTGTTTATTTGGCTATTCTCTTTCTGTCCTTTGTTTATATATTCATTGACGGCGGATTTTTGCCGTATACACTTTTTTATGTGGTTCTTTTCCTGCCTTTTGTGTCGTTTACTTACCTCTTTATAGTGTATAATACGTTTACTTTCAGTGAGAGACTGGACAAACGCGAATACCGGAAAGGTGAAATACTTGACTACAAGTTAAAAATACATAATGTCACACCGTTGTACATTCCATACTTCACGGTGTATATGCATATGGAAGGGCAAATGTTAATCAGCGGCATGAAAACCGAGCACCTTGTACTGAAGCCATTCAGCCGCCGTGAATTCCATTTCAGCGTTCCGATACTGTACAGGGGCAGGTATAAAATCGGCATATCGTGTATTGAAATAAGGGATTTTTTAAACCTGTTTTCATTAAAATATAAAATGGGCGAAACAAAGTTTATACGCGTATTTCCCAGGATTCTGCCGCTTGAGGAGGCTAAACATCAATTTGCAAGGGTTTCGGAGAATGAATACCTCTCCCGGAAAAAAGAAATGGGTCATTCCGAAATAGACAACATAAGAGATTACATGTATGGCGACAGTTTGAAAAAAATACATTGGAAGCTTTCATCGAAGTTTAACAAGCTTATGACAAAGGAAACGCACTCGTCCTCCGAAAAGGAATTCTGGATAATAATAAATTTTGAGGAAATACCCGGGGAAGCGGAATATGTTCTTAAAATTGAAGACAGGACAATAGAAGTCCTGGTTTCGCTGGCGAGGGTGTTTCTTAGCTCGGGCGTTGTTCTTAAAACATGTTTTTTCAGGAAAGAACAGATCACGCTTACTTATCAGGATATGAACGCTTTTAATCAACTATACGAATTATTTGCGTTTATTCCGTTCGATCAGAAAGTTTCATTCAACAGCGTTATGGACTATTTTATAGAGAGCATGCCCGAACGCCAGAGCGTAATGGTTTTTTCACCGATGGTTAATGAAAGCTGCCTTGAAAGTATCGCCAGAATGCATGCTAACGGACATAATATATCGCTTTTTTACTGCGATGTCTCAGGACAAATGAAGCAGGAAGTGGAAAAGGCGCTCGCTGAGGAATTATCGGAGTTGGGCATACGTGTTGTTAATATGTTTGAAAACATGAAGGAATTCGATGATATGCCCGATACAAAAGCGGTTTGAAAGGAGTTTGCCGATGAACGAAAAGCACCGCAATTATTTATCCTGCTGGTTAATAGGCGTATTCTATCTGTTTGCGGTAATTAAGGCGTCTTTGATGCCGATGCATATTCCCGTTTATTCATGGCAGATGCTTTTGTTTGCAGTCGGAGCGTTTGTATTTTATTCCCTGCTGAATACATTTGCGGGTCGTATTGTTTTTTTGTCATCGATAGCGCTCGGGATTATTTATATAACAATCAGGATAGCAGTGAGCGGTATTGGCTCGGTGATGCCGTTATTGTCGTATGCCGAAGAATTTGTGAAGATGATAGTCAAGGTGGGCACAGGTTACTATGACGAAACCGTTCCTTATTCCGTGCTTATGTACGGAACCGGATTGCTGTCGGTAATCGCGGCTATGCCGATATACTACTTCCTTGTAAGGCGTTTCAGGTTTTATCCTTTGATTGTGCCCGGCCTTGTTTTTTTTATCACGGTCTGGGGCTTAATCCGTTATGTCGATAAACTGTCTTTTTTCATCTTCATAATAGTGGCGATAATTGCATATGTACGCCATAATTATCTGCTGTATACAATAAAAACGAAGGATGCTGAAGCGTTCAGAAAACACGGGGACATTTCGGTTTATTTTGTTCCGGTCGGTTTGGTTTTGATTCTGCTTGTGTCACTTATTCCTAAGAATCCGCTGCCGATTCAATGGCCGTGGATGAGAGATAAAATAAACACGGTTTACTGGGACCTTTATTATAAATATTCTGTTGACAGGTATGATGATTTTTCGCTTGCGAATACGGGTTTCGGAGACCCGTCGCGTCTTGGCGGACCGGTGGCGCCCGACTATACTCCGGTTATGAGAGTTAAGGCTCCTGCGCGGGTTTATTTGCGTGGAGCGGTTTATGACAAATATACAGGTGTTGGATGGGAGAAAACGGAAAGGGACAAGGAGGAATATCTTACCGACAGGTATTATGATCACGAGGAGCTTAAACACGGATGGAAAGCGGCTATAGGCAGTACCATTAACATATACCAGGACAATGTCGTTGATCTATCGGCAAGCATTGAAGAGCCCGAACAATACGTTGAGTATATCAGCCGGAAACAAATGCCGGATGAATTAAAAATGCTCTTTCCGGAAGGAAATCTGTCGATAAGGCATTTGAATGTGCGCACTAAAACGGTTTTTACGCCGCTCAAGATATTGCTGCCAATAAGAGGGATTTCGTCGCTGGGCCATGCCCTCGAAGAGGATATAACCGGAACGGTGAGGGCGGACAGGAGACTTTCCGGAAACACAACGTACGAGATCAATTATATTCAGCCCGGCTATGGTATGAGTGCTCTGGACAATTTCTTTAATATAAGCCGGCCGGGGATGTATTATGATTTTATTAACACAAACATGGACTTCTTAAGAAAACTTGAAACGGAGGATATTGAAAACGCCGAGCTTATAAGGGAGGAAGTCATTGACGTTATTGAACTGTTTCAGCAGTTGAAAAGGCACCGGGACGAGGTTTACGAACTTTACACGCAGCTTCCCGGGAATCTGCCGGACAGGGTTTACGAGCTTGCCTACGAACTGACTTCAAATGTCGATACGGTTTATGGAAAGGTTAAATCAATCGAGAGATATTTAAGAAATAACTACAACTATACGCTGGCACCCGGATACACGCCTGAAGGGCAGGATTTTGTCGATTATTTCCTTTTTGAATTAAAAGAAGGGTATTGTTCTTATTATGCAAGTGCGATGTGCATTATGGCAAGAGCTGCCGGTATTCCCGCAAGATATGTTGAGGGTTTTGTAATGCCGGTAAACACCGGTAATGACGGATATTATCATGTTACTAACCAAAACGCACACGCATGGGTTGAAGTGTACCTTGAAGGCGCGGGATGGGTTAGTTTTGAACCGACATCGCCGTTCGCGGGTGCAATGAATTATATAGTGCCCCTTAGTGTCAACACCGGCGGTTCGGAAGATCCGTATTCAATGTATGACGAATCCTACGCCGAACAGTATATGGATTTCTACGGAAGGGACGGATACGGACCGGACGACCTTTATAACACGCAAAGCGGCATATCTTCAGGCGAGGTAATATTATATATTGCCGCTGTTATACTTGCAATCGCGCTTGTTAACATATTGTTCATACTGACAAGACAGGCTGTTTTGCATTTGATTGCTCCCGGGAAAACGGTTCTTTACCTATACCGTTATATAGTCTCGCTTCTTAAACATACCGGATGTGTTATTATAACCGGGGAAACCCCGAAAAATTTTGCCGTCAGGGTTGATCAGCGTTATAATTTTGTTAAGATGAGCATGGCAGATATGACGGACATATATTACAGTGTTCGCTACGGCGGCCGTGTACCGGACAAAAAGACCATCAACGATTTATTCAGGTTTGCAGGCGAAGTTAAAACGAAAACCGGGCGGAATATGTATATTGCTGCAAGGATACTCAGGAGAGGCTTCCTGTTCCAGGGTTGACGGTACACCCGTTTTGACTGTCACGAGATGAAATGGTATAATTAATCTTGTTTTAATGGATGGTTTGTTATATAAAGGATAAGGGCGGCAGGGTCTTAAGAATTGCGGCTGCTTTATATTGTTGCCGGAGGGTGATCTTATGGCAAGAACTGGGAAAAAGAAAAAACGATTATTTTTGCGTTTTCTTATATTTGTTGTAATATGTATGGGTCTATTTTTTTCATCCGCATATGTCGCGTATGATTATCTAACGAAATATGGAGTCGAATACGCTACGACCGGTAAAATTGAAATTCCCAAAGAGGAACAGATTATAATAGAAATTCCGGAAGGCGCGACCGAAACTAAAATATTATCCATTTTGTATAAAGAAGGTCTTGTGGAGTATCCGTGGCTGTACAGATTGCTTTCGAAACTGAACGGGTATGATACGAAATACAAGGCCGGAAAACATATTGTCAGCAAGGAATTGAACTATGAAGGCCTTATGCTTGTATTAACGAGCAACCCGATGGCCGAGCCGACTAAGGATGTGCGTATTCCGGAAGGGTTCACCGTTGTCGAGCTTATAGATTACCTGGTGGAGAGGAATATTGTTGACAGGGACAGGTTTGAATCTCTTTGCAAAACAAAAATAAAAAAATATAAATTTTTAGAGAATGTTCCCGACAGAAAATACCCATTGGAGGGATATTTATACCCGGATACGTATAAAATAGAACTTGATTGGAAAGAAGAAGAAATTGTAGACAGGCTTCTTAGAGAGTTTGATTCCGTATTTAAGCCGGAATATTATGAACGGGCGGAAGAACTCGGCATGACAGTCGATGAGGTGGTTACCCTTGCTTCTCTCATTGAAATGGAAGCGAAATATCTGGATGATTATAAAAAGATATCAAGCGTTTTTCATAACAGGCTGAACAGCCGCGCTTATACGCGTCTCGAATCGGACGCTACTATCCAGTACGCGAGAATAATGGCTGGGCTCGGGCGTATCCAGATAGTAACGTTTAAAGACCTTGAAATAGATAGCCCGTATAACACGTATAAAGTAGGCGGGCTCCCGCCGGGGCCGATTTGTTCGCCGAGGGTTGAAGCCATAGAGGCTGCGCTGTACCCCGAAGAAACAGAATATTATTTCTTCTTTTCGCCTCCTGATGGCACTGTTATATATAACGAAACCTTTAGCGGGCATGAAAGGGACCTGAAAAGATACGGGATGAAATAGGTTAAATTCCTGTAAAGCCGGGAGTGTTTCCGATTTGGACAATAGGGTTGATTACCGTTATATAAACGCTTTTATTTCAGAATTAATAAAACAAAAGGATCCGCTGCTGGCCGAGATGAAGGAATATGCCGAAAGCAGGCATATTCCTGTTGTTGTTCCCGAGACCGCAAGATTTATCGAAACGATATGCGCAATTTCGAAACCGCGCAGAATCCTTGAAATAGGAACTGCTATCGGCTATTCGTCAATTATTATCGCAAAGGCATTAAATTCCGAATGTACCATTGATACGATTGAAGTAGACGCAGATATGGCTTCAACGGCCGTGTTTTATATAAAAAAGGCCGGCCTTGATAAGGTTATACGCATTATTAACGGTGAAGCTCTTGACGTTTTGCAGTGCCTTGACAAACCATACGATTTAATATTTCTTGACGCGGCAAAAGGCCAATATCCGCTGTTTCTTCCGCATTGCGTCAGATTAATTAACATAAACGGTATTCTGCTGTCCGATAACGTATTATATGGAGGGCTTGTCGCAAAGCAAGGGACTGTTGAGCATAAGCACCGTACAATAGCGAACAGGCTCAGGGAATACCTCGAAGAACTTTTTGCGATGGATAATTTAATAACAAGCGTTGTTCCGATTGGAGATGGTATCGCAATCAGTTACAGGAAGGTGTGAATATTAAAATGGAACTTCTGGCTCCCGCCGGAGACCTTGAAAAACTTAAAATGGCCGTTATATACGGAGCCGATGCCGTTTACGTTGCCGGAGAACGTTTCGGACTTCGGGCAGGTGCCGGTAATTTCACGCCGGAACAGATGAAGGAAGGGATTGAATTTGCCCATGAAAGGGGCAGGAAAGTATATGTAACGGTAAATATCATCGCTCACAATGAAGATTTTAACAGCATGGCGGATTATATAAAAGAAATAACCGCTCTCGGCGCCGACGCCGTTATTGTATCGGATCCCGGAGTTTTATCCCTTGTCAGGGAAATAAGCCCCGGTATGCCGATTCACATCAGCACGCAGGCGAACGTGACCAATTATATGAGCGCCCGCTTCTGGCAGCAGCAAGGGGTATCGAGGATTATCGCGGCAAGGGAAATGTCGCTTTCAGAGCTTGCGTTTATGCGCCAAATGCTGCCGGATATCGAACTGGAAGTGTTTGTTCACGGCGCGATGTGCATTTCGTATTCCGGAAGGTGCCTGTTAAGCAATTTCATGTGCGGAAGGGACGCGAACCGCGGCGACTGTGCCCATCCCTGCCGGTGGAAGTATTACCTGACCGAAGAAAAACGCCCCGGTGAGTATTTCCCTGTTGAGGAGGACGAAAAGGGCACTTTTATATTTAACTCAAAGGATCTGTGCATGATTGAATATATCCCGGAACTTGCGAGAGCGGGCATAACGAGCCTGAAAATAGAAGGGCGCATGAAAAGCGTATTTTATGTGGCTACGGTTGTAAGAGCATACCGAAACGTGTTCGACAAGTGGCGTGAAGACCCTGAAGGATATAAACCGGAACAAAGATGGTTTGAAGAGGTTTCTAAAGTAAGCCACCGCGGATTTACAACCGGTTTTTTCTTCGGAAAACCCGGCTCTGAAAGTCAGAACTACCGTACTTCAAGCTATATCAGGACTTGGGAGTTCATGGGGATTGTAAGGTCCTATGATGAACGGGAACATCTTGCTGTTGTGGAACAGCGCAACAAGCTTGTAAAAGGTGATGAAATTGAAATAATGCAGCCTGACGGGAATGACATCCGGATGGTTGCCGATCTTATGCAGGATATGGAAGGCAATGTTATTACTGCCGCACCGCATCCGCAGATGATGTTTAAAATAAAAACACCATGCCGTGTATTACCGAATTCGATACTTAGAAAGAAAAGTCTATAATTTATTTTCATGTTCTCATAATTATCTTTTAGCATAAACTTCAATAGTATAAGCTTTTGGAGGTGTGAATAACGTGTCGTCCTTTTTGGGAGCTGTTATATATCACTTCCTAGTTTCTTTCGGCGTTGTACTGGGAGCCGCGTGTTTTGCCGGTATTGCCGCTGTTATTAATGATCAGCCCCCGCTTAAGGCAATGAATGACATGGCCAGCTTTGTAAAAGTATGGGCAATAGCCATTGCTCTCGGAGGTTCATTTAATTCACTGAAGATGTTTGAAAAAGGACTCCTGCAGGGCGAAATTAGGGCAATGGCAAGGGAGGTAATTTATATTATCTGCGCAATGGCAGGAGCGAACTGCGGGTCATATGTATTTAAATTTGTTCCGGGTTTTGGGGATTTACTGCCATGAAGAAAAAAACCGCGTTTATATATCATATTTCGGGCATTTTAGTCGGAATCGCGATAGGTGCGTTATTATGGAATCTTCTGCTTGCGGGGAAAATCGATGATTTATATAAAAGAAACAGGTACCTTGAAACAATGGTTGAAGATTATCGGACAAAGCTTGAAAAACTGGAACAATCCCAACAGGAAACAGAACAAACTTTAAAGGATATTATTGTTGAAATAAACGTCGATGACGACATTGAAAAAATGGTCCTGCAGCAGGCTGTCAAACAAAAATACAGTGTTTTGCTCGGCAAGAAAACAAAAGAGATTGATATCGATCTTGTTATTGAAGTTGTCGATAAAAGGTTATTCAGGACAGATAAATACCAGTACCAGCTTCATGTTGACAGAGTCGTGCTTTCTTCGGAACTGACCTTGTGGATTTCCGCGATCAAACAGGAAGATACGGGTAATGTTATAGGCTCTTGATTTTGCGGTAAATAAATAATATCCTATTAGTGTCAGGAAAAGTAAAATTATAATTTGGAGGCGATATATATGGCATTTATGGACGATTTAAAGAAATTTGGCAAAAATATTTCCCAAAAGACAAGTGATATGGTTGAGGTAACAAAGTTAAATTCCGCTATTTCACAGGAAAAGGAAAAGATCAGAAAATTATATTATGAAATAGGCACTGCCGTTTATGAACAGTACAAAGCCGGAAACAATCTGGGAATGGAAGAAAAATGTTCCCAGATAGCTGAAATTGAACAGAAAATTGAAGAACTCCAGCAGAAAATCCAGGAAATAAAGAATTCGAAGAAGTGTCCGGGGTGCGGAACGGAAGTTACCGCGGATACCGCGTTTTGCCCCCAGTGCGGAAACAAGCTGAATTAGTCTGCGCTAAAACAGCGTAAGAGGTTATAAATGCTAAAAAGCGAATTAAGAAAGCAGGCGCAGATAAAAAGAGATTCAATGGATAAACTGATGGTTTGCAAATATGGCGATATTATTGCAAACCGCGTTATAAATCATGAATGGTATAAATCAAGCAAAAGCATTTTTATATATGTATCGATGGGGAATGAAGTTCCGACGCACAATATAATAAAAAACGCTCTGGCCGGCGGGAAAACCGTATCTGTGCCGAGGATTGGTCCGGGAACACAAATGCATGCGGTTCCGGTAAGAGACCTTGAACAGGACCTGGAACCCGGTAAGTTCGGAATAATGGAACCGAAATTACATTTACTGCCTGTTTCCGAAGCTTGTATCGACCTTATTATTGTTCCCGGCCTTTTGTTTGACAGAAGGGGATACCGCATAGGTTACGGGAAAGGATATTATGACAGGTATCTTGACAGGGTTTATACGATTTCACCGCACTGCCGGACAATAGGGCTTGCATTTGAAAACCAGCTGGTACAAACACTTCCGCGTGGAAAACACGACAAACCGGTTATGCTTATCATTACAGAAAAACGAATACTGCTGTGCCCGGCGGAAAAGTAAAACGGAGGTTAAGTTGGAGCGGCAATTAACTGAGAAACATACCAACTATCTGGTATTTGCAGTTGTTTTGATATATCTCATATTTCAATTTTTATTCAAGCTGTTGTTCGGAGATGCGTGGATTGATAATAACCTGTATATGCTGCTTGCCTTTTTCCAGTTGATTGTAATACTTCTCCCGGCGCTTGTTTTTATATATTTAAACGGTACTTCCCCGGCAGCGGTTCTAAAGCTGAAACCAATAACAATTCTCGAAGCGCTTCTGGTAATTATGATGACCGTCGCTTCAAGCCTTATTGCGTCGGTTCTGAATTCGTTTGTGATTTTCCTGCTTGAAAAAATCGGTAAGGTAACAACCGTTAATGTACCAGCCCCGGCAAGCGTACCGGAATTATGGACGCAAATTTTTGTGATAGTTCTGCTTCCGGCCGTATGCGAGGAGTTATTCTTCAGAGGCGTTGTATTTGGCATGTTTGAGCCGCTTGGTACCCGAGCGGCGGTAATAATATCCGCTTTTTATTTTGCTTTGTTTCATTTCGATATAAGAAACCTGCTTGGCCCTTTTTTCCTTGGGCTTCTATTTGCATGGTTCTGCTATAGGACGGGCTCAATATTAACGGGAATTCTTGCGCATTTTACAAATAACCTTCTTGCCGTGTTAATTAACTGGAACAACAGGCATATACCCGCAAGCGACGCAGCGCTGACTCCGGCAATAATGGGAGAGCTTCTTATTCTTGCTTCTGTTGTCGGGTTTATCCTTGCAATTATGCTTAAAGCTTTTGAAGCATTAAAAAAGGGTAAAGTAAAACCCGCTTCAGGCAATAAAAAATCCGCAGTTGTTCCGGTTATTGCGCATTGGCCGATGCTGGCCGTATATTCGACATACCTTATAATCACGGTTCTGTTCTTAATATCCTTAACAAGGCCGTTGCTCTGAACGCAACACCGCAGTATCTCCAGTCGCACTGAAATCACCCGAACCACCCGCTGGCTGATTGGTTGAATCAGCGCAATAATCAGAGGAACTATTGTACAATAAAAGGAAACTATAGCGGAATGAAGCCTAGAGATATACAGTCAGAGCGAGGATAAGCAAGTCGACTGTTTGAGCAAAAATGCTTCCTGCAAAAAATATTCCGAAGCATTTTTGCGAGTTTCGACTTGCCCGAACTGAACTGTATAGCTCTTGCAAATGAAGCTCCTTGTTGACGTTATTGTACAATAGTTCTAATGGGCAGTGTATAAACATTATTTCCGCGGGGTCTATTCAAGTGATTTCAGTGACGACGGGTAACAGTTTGCAGTGATGATCCGTTATGTTATAATTTTAAGGGAACATTCGTTTTTGCGGCATTTCTTTAAAAAGGAGCATCGGCAAATGGGTTCTTTTGTTCACTTGCATGTTCATACAGAATACAGCCTTCTTGACGGAGCCTGCCGGATCGATTCACTTGTGGAACGGGTTAAGGAGCTCGGGATGGACGCGGTTGCGATCACCGATCACGGCGCTATGTTCGGGGTGATAGATTTTCACAAGGCCTGCGTGAAAAACGGGATTAAACCGATTATCGGATGCGAGGTTTATACTGCCGCGCGCTCCAGGTTTGACAAGGATGCAAGGCTTGATGCCGATCAGGGACATTTAATCCTGCTCGCGAAAAACTCGACAGGCTACAAGAACCTTATGAAGCTGGTTTCTGCTAGTTATATCGAGGGCTTCTACTATAAACCGAGAATTGACATTGAGCTTTTGGAGAAATACCATGAAGGCCTTATTTGTCTAAGCGGGTGCCTTGCGGGAGATATTCCGAAAGCGCTCCTGGATAACAGGTATGAACGTGCAAAGGATCTCGCCGTAAAGTTAGAAGCTGTTTTCGGCAAGGGGAACTTCTACCTTGAGCTCCAGCATAACGGCATTGAGGAGCAGAAATTTGTCAATATGAAACTGCGCGAACTGTCAGCCGAAACCGGAATCCCGGTCGTTGCCACTAATGATGTTCATTATCTGAACAAAGAGGACGCAAGAGCGCAGGAAATACTGATGTGCATACAAACGGCAAAAACGATTGAAGATGAAGACAGGATGACATTCAGAACGGATGAGCTCTTTTTAAAATCCCCGGATCAAATGACGAAGCAGTTCAATTATTATCCTGAAGCAATTGAAAACACCGTTAAAATTGCAGAATTATGTAATGTCGAAATTGAGTTCGGGAATCCGCGTCTTCCTACTTTTGAAGTACCGGAAAACGTCGATAAGTTCGAATACCTGAGAGAGCTGTGTGTTAAAGGTTTCCGCGAACGCTACGGCGATGAAGATTCACTTCTCGAACGGCTTGAATATGAGCTTTCGGTTATCAGGCAGATGAATTACGTGGACTATTTCCTTATTGTATCGGATTTTATCCGCTATGCGAAGGAAAACAACATAATGGTAGGGCCGGGCAGAGGTTCGGCTGCGGGGAGCCTGGTTTCGTACTGCCTTGGGATCACGAATGTTGATCCAATCCGCTATAACCTTATATTTGAAAGGTTCCTTAACCCCGAGAGAATAAGCATGCCAGATATTGATATAGATTTTTGCTATGAAAGGCGCGGCGAAGTAATAGATTATGTTGTCAACAAATACGGAAAAGACAGGGTTGCGCAAATAATAACCTTCGGAACTATGGCTGCTCGGGCAGCGATAAGGGATGTAGGACGCGCATTGGCAATTCCGTATTCCGAAGTTGACAGGATAGCGAAAATGGTTCCGATGCAAATTGGCATGAACATAAAAAAAGCCCTTGAATTGAATAATGAATTAAGGCAGGTTTATGAAAACGACCACCGTGTGCATGAACTTATCAATACCGCCGTTCTGCTTGAGGGAATGCCGCGGCATGCGTCTACGCATGCGGCAGGTGTCGTTATTTCAAGCGAACCGATAACCGAATATGTTCCTCTTTACCAGAGCGAAGGTAATATCTCGACCCAGTTCCCGATGACAACGCTCGAAGAACTCGGGCTTTTGAAAATGGACTTTCTCGGACTCAGGACGCTTACGGTAATACGCGACGCGCTGAATATGATAGAAAAAAATCACGGAATAAAGATTAATATTGATAATATCGACATGAACGATCCCGAGGTTTTCAGGATGATATCCGATGGTGACACCGCCGGCGTGTTTCAGTTGGAAAGCTCGGGTATGACGCAGTTTTTTACCGAGCTTAAACCATCCTCGATAGAAGACATTATCGCCGGGATTTCCCTGTATCGTCCCGGGCCCATGGATCAAATACCAAGGTATATCAGGAATAAAAAGAATCCCGGAGAAGTTCGGTATGCCCATCCTTTGCTTGAACCGATTTTGAACGTAACTTACGGCTGCATCATCTACCAGGAACAGGTAATGCAGATCGTAAGGGATTTGGCCGGGTATTCGCTTGGCCGCTCCGATCTTGTCCGAAGGGCTATGGCAAAAAAGAAAAAGGAAATAATGGATGATGAACGTCAAAGGTTTATATACGGCGAAACGGACCCGTCCGGGAACGTTATAATTCCGGGCGCGGTACGAAATGGTGTGGATGAGAGGACTGCAAATGAGATATTCGATGAAATGTCGGATTTTGCAAGCTACGCGTTTAATAAATCCCATGCAGCCGCGTATGCGGTAGTAGGGTATCAGACCGCATGGCTTAAGCGTTATTATCCCGTTGAATTTATGGCGGCGCTTTTGAACAGTTTTCTCGGATCGCCGGAAAAAATATCACGCTATGTATATGAATGCAGAAAAATGGGTATTAAGGTGCTGCCTCCCGATATTAACGAAAGCGGTGTCGGGTTTACGGTATCGGACGGCAAAATAAGGTTTGGGCTTGCGGCTGTTAAAAATGTCGGCTCAAGTGTTGTAAAGCAAATAATTGCGGAAAGGAAAAAGAACGGCCCGTTTACAAGTCTGCCCGATTTATGCGAAAGAATGGAAGGAAGGGATTTGAATAAACGATGTATTGAAAGCCTCATAAAAAGCGGTGCTTTTGATTCGCTGAAGATCTACCGTTCAAGACTGATTAACTCGTATGAGAAGATAATGGACAACATTGCCAATGCAAAAAAAATGAGAATGGAAGGCCAGCTGTCGTTCTTCGACAACGGCGATTTGAAAAGCTCCGGTTTCGATGTATCATATCCCGAGATTGACGAATATGACGACAGGCTTTTATTGGCAATGGAAAAGGATATGCTTGGATTATATTTATCGGGACATCCTTTAAGGGAATTTGAAGATGACATAAATAATTGGGTAACGATACATTCCGTTGATTTAATAGATGAGGAGAAAACCGGTGATGTATCCGGGAATAATATCGCAGACGGCGCTTTTGCGCGCGTTGCCGGATTGGTCACGGACATTAAGACTATTACGACAAAGAGCAATCAATTGATGGCGTTTGTTACTGTTGAGGATCTGATGGGACAGATGGAAGTTATAGTATTTCCAAGCGTGCTTGAAAAATACGGGGCTTTTCTTAAACCGGAATTACCTATATGGATTGAGGGGAAAATAAGCGTAAGGGAAGATGAGGCTCCGAAAATCATAATGGAAATGGCAAAACCTATTGTTAAGGGTGAAAAGCCTTTTGAACCGAAAAGATATTCGGGTTTACCCGGTGGGGCAACAAATGACACAGGTTATATTCAGGAAATAAACAATGGATACGGCACGATGATAGAGTGCCTGAAAATACGCATACCCGCGGGCACCGGCAAAGAAGTTATGCACGCTGTCGGTTCGATGCTGAAATACTTTGACGGGACGGTCCCGGTATATATTTATCATGCCGGTTCAGTAAAAAAAGGCTTCAGGGTAACACTGAATAATACTCTTATAAATGAGTTGAAGGACATGTTGGGCGCGGAAAACGTAAAACAGGAAAAGGTACCCGTAAAAAACGGTTTATGGAAATAAATGGGCATATCTAAGCCTATTACTTGCGTTTTTTCTGAAAATAATATATAGTAATGTCGTAGCTATATTCAATCCATATAGCCTGTAAGGGATATTTTTTGGTTTTGGACGGTTAATACCGGTTTAAGGTGCAGGCGGCGGGCAATAACCGGCCGCCTCGTTGAAACATGGCTGGCTGCAAACATGAAGGTTTAATGCCTGCCGATGCAACTTGGTGTGTTGAAATTGCCAAGCAGTTTCTTCCGCTTTTTGAAAGACCTGAATTAACAGGGGGGAGCGTAAAATGTGGACTGTCGTATATATGGCCCAGAATAAGGAAATGGCTGAAAAACTTAAAGAAATTCTCGAGGCTGAAGGTATACTTGTAAAGCTGAACCCGGTCAGCCAGAAAGAAAAAAACGACAACTATTTTGAAGTATCAGTTCCGGAAGGTGAAGTAGAGGAAGCACACAGTATAATAATAGAAAAAGGCTTCTGAATGATTTATTTAAAAACCGCATTTACGAATGTGCCCGTGTGAATAACACGGGCTATTCATTACATTAAATTAATAAAAGAGTGGTGAAAGAATGGGCGAATTGAAGACAATAGGAGTTTTAACAAGCGGAGGGGACGCTCCCGGAATGAACGCGGCGGTACGTGCCGTAGTGCGGACCGGCGTATACTATGGATTTAAGGTTATGGGAATCCGTAAAGGATATGAAGGTCTTCTAAACGGTGACATTGAAGAAATGACGGCGCGTTCGGTGGGTGATTTAATACACCGGGGCGGCACTGCGCTTCAAACCGCAAGGTCAGCGGAATTCAATACTGTAGCCGGCGTAAATAAAGCGATAACGATTGCGAAAGTATTCGGGATTGACGCGCTTGTTGTTATCGGCGGCGACGGTTCATATCGCGGAGCTCTTGACTTGAGCAAAAAAGGGCTGCCGGTGATTTGCATTCCCGGTACGATTGATAATGATATTTCGTGCACGGAATATACAATTGGTTTCGATACCGCGATGAACACAGTTCAGGATGCAATAGACAAGATAAGGGATACCGCGTATTCCCACGAACGCTGCAGTGTTCTCGAGGTTATGGGCAGGAAAGCGGGATATATCGCGTTGAACGTTGCGATATCAGGAGGCGCGGAAGCCGTTGTTTTGCCCGAAAAGGACTTTAATATAGATATTGATATAATTAAGCCGATTGTAGAAGGAAGAAACCGCGGGAAAAAGCACTATCTTGTGATAATCGCGGAAGGTGTCGGCGGAGCGGTGGAAATAGCCGAATACATAGAAAAGAAAACCGAGATTAAAACACGTGCGACTATCCTGGGGCATATTCAGCGCGGGGGAAGCCCAACAGTTCATGACAGGGTAATGGCAAGCCGTATGGGTGCCCATGCGGTCAAATTGCTGAAAGATGGACATATAAACAGGGCAGTTTCGTTTATAAACGGACAGATTACCGACTTTGATCTGGCCGAAGCCCTTTCAATGAAAAAATCCATTGATGAGGAAATGATTGAGTTGAATAAGATTTTGGCGCTGTAATGTTAAGGAGAGTCCGATGTTATCACAAACCGAAATTATTGTAAGATACCAGGAAACGGATCAAATGGGCGTTGTCCATCATTCGGTCTATCCGGTTTGGTTTGAATGCGGCAGAACCGATTTAATAAAAAAAGCCGGAATAACATATGACCAAATGGAGAAGGACGGTGTTATGCTGCCGTTACTGGATCTGAAATGCAGGTTTGCTTCTCCGTGTTTTTATGGTGACACGGTTATTGTGAAAACCGGTGTTAAGGATATTAAACCGACTCGGATAACTTTCTTTTATGAAGTTTTTCGTAAAGGCTCCGTGAAACCCGCTGCTTCCGGCGAAACCGAGCATGTTTGGGCAAACAGACAGCTAAAACCTGTCAACATGAAAAAATATCGCCCTGATTTATACCAACTGCTTATCGATGTGTTCATGCAAGGGGAGAACTGTGACGATGAATAAGAGCAAATGGAGGCATGTGCCGAACATTTTAACGATATTAAGGCTTATCGCCGTGCCTGTCATGGCTTTATTGATGATCTCGGGGAAATTGACGGAAGGCCTGATTGTTTTTGCTGCTGCTGAATTAACCGACATACTCGACGGTTATATCGCAAGGAAATATAATTTTATAACGAATTTTGGAAAGCTTGCTGATCCGTTCGCCGATAAAGCAATTCAATTAACTGCCCTGCTGCTTTTAGCCAGGGGCGGCAGGCTCCCGTATTATTTCTTTTTCATCCTGATCGCTAAGGAAGCCGCGATGATTATCGGTTCTTTGTTTTTTCTTCGCAAAGAGATTGTGGTTTCGTCGAATTGGGTTGGGAAGGCTGCTGCCGCTGTCCTTTTTGCGGGAATCGTACTTGCTTTTCTAAACATTCCTGCCGCGGTCTACATTATGTGGGCTGGTACCGCGATTTCAATCGCTGCGTCTTTCGTGTACCTTAATTGTTATGTTAAACAGCTTAAAAGTCCCGGCACCGGACGGAAAGAATTGGATTGAACCGACGGCCTGGGGTATTTTGAATATGAAAAGATGATAATAGATAATAGCCACTTAAAGCAAAAGAAGCGGAACGCCGCTTCTTTAATTATGAGTGGTGAAATTATTTAAGTCAGTGTTTTTTCAGTTTTCAATTTTGGATAATTCCTTTAGCACTTGTCGTCGTAGCCATAGCTGCCACAACTACGATTGAAGAACAAGCACAGGAAAATAAGGATGAAGAAAAGAACTTCACTGTTGTTCCAGTCGCCAAAAATTCCGTCCGGCATTATTTTTCCCTCCTTTACGTTAAGCTCTCCTATTCCGTGCCATTAGTCACAGACACCGCATCCGCAGTCTGTGTTGCAGAACAGAAGCAGGAACAGGATAATGAAGAACAATATTTCGCTATTGCATCCCATAATTCCTCTTCTACGTGAGCCCATGTCCTTGACCCCCTGATATTATTTTCAATAACAGTTTATTCAAGTTAACGTAATGATGTTACAGCTTTATTAATTATGCCGGAACCGATTCCGCGGCCGGACCGGTTCTAAAGTCCGGTTTCCGCGCATACATTGAAGCGAAGACTGCTGTTCAAATGCCGCTTTTGAACTATTGCGTAATTACATGGTAACAAGTCTTCACCTGCAATTAATGCCGCAAACCAGCGGGTGATTAACGGGTCTAGGCATTGCTGCCGCGTTCCGATTGGTACGCGGCTCTGATTCGGGTGTTTTCGGTTACGCCGGGCGACATGCTCCGAAGCCCTGCTGCGTACAGGTAACTGTGGAGCGGGCAAATGAGCGACCCGGAATATGGAGACCACTGTGCGAATTTAATAAAATGCATGGAGCGTGCTATCGGTAGGTGCTTTGTCGCCCAAGTAAACGAAAACACCCGAAGCAGGACCCGCGGGGATAGTGTTTAGTGCAACAGTTCAAAAGCGGCTTTCGGACAGCAATATGCGAAGGTATTGGGGTGATTAAAATGTTGGATAAGATGAGAGGTCAAAGTGCGGTTAAAGCGGAAGGGTACGGCATCGGTTCCGCGCTGATTACCGCTTACGGAATTACCGTTCCGGCTCTGCTGGTATTGGCCGGCATTCTGGCTTTTACCGATTTTCCCGAAAAGTATACTACGATTGCCGTATTAATTGCCACATTAATAGGCCTGCTTGCGGCAGGTTTTAAAGCGGGAGTCCTTAACCAGAAAAACGGCGTGCTGAAAGGAACGTTATGCGGGCTTATATATATGGTCATACTGTATATGGCCAGCAGTATCGCCTATAAGGATTTTATGCTGAATAGCCGCGCTGTTATAATGATATTGGCAGGAATACTGGCCGGAGCCATTGGCAGCGTTATTGGAATGAACAGAAAGATAAAACCTGTAAGCAGGTATAAAGGAATCGGGAAAATATCGAATCCGCTCAGCAAATACAGGAAGTAAAAGTATACGGCAGTTTTCGTTGCGGTACAAAACATAATGTAATATAATAAATATTGAATTGCTGCATAATATTCTCGGCATTGTCTGGGACAAATAAATATTTGTTTTCAATGCCGTATTTTTTATTGTTCCGAAAGGAAACGGTATGCTGTCAAAGGGAATGATCCACCTGTATATCGGAAACGGAAAAGGGAAAACCACCGCTGCCGTAGGTCTTGCGATAAGGGCACTTGGCGCGGGTCTAAAGGTTTTCTTTGTTCAATTTCTTAAGAATACGATAACAGGCGAGAAAAATATCATGGAGAAGTTTTCCGGAAGCCTTTATTTTTACCGCCCGGAGCAGAGACATACGATGTTCCTGTGGAAAATGACCGAAAAACAGTTGGCTGAAACGAAAGAAGATATTCATGCAGGCTGGCGGCATATCCGCGAAGAAATATTGTTCGGTAAATGGGACGTCGTTGTGCTTGATGAAGTTCTTGACGTTATCTCAAGTAGTCTGCTTCCGGAAGAAGATATAACGGATGTGTTAATAAAAAAACCCGGAAAAACGGAAATAATATGTACAGGCCGCGATGCGCCGGACAGTTTGCGTAATCTGGCGGACTATATATCATTAATTGAAAAAGTAAGGCATCCCTTTGATAAAGGAGTATGCGCAAGGCATGGGATAGAATATTAATGTTTTGGGAGTGAAAACAAAAGATGAGAATTTTAAAAGGGATACTGATGTTAACGCTGGCGGTATGTTTGCTGATAGCAGTGTCGTGCATAATTGGAAATGAGAATAAAAAGGCTCCGTCCCGGGAGCATATAGCGGACGGGACGACAGAAAGTGAACCGTCGCCCGGAATAGCTTCCCCGACACCGGCGATGGTATCGTCCGGGCAGGAAACTTCACCGGCACCGGATATTTCACCGTCCGGACAAGAGCCTTCGGAGCCGACACCGGCTCTTTCTTCCCCTGAACAGAAACCATCAGCACCGGCACAGGAGGCAAATATCGAACCTGTTGATTATTCGGAAATACGACCGAATGAATCGGGTGATATACCTATTGTCATGTTTCACAATTTTGTGGAAGACCTGGATTCAACGAACGATGAGGAGTTTACTACTTCATTCGAGGCTTTCGAGGAACTGCTTGAAACTTTATATAATGAAGGTTACAGGCTTATCAGCATGCGTGATTTCATAGATCACAACATATCAGTCCCCGCGGGCACGAAACCGATGGTATTTACGTTTGATGACGGTTCTCCCGGGCAGTTCAACCTTATCGAAGAAAACGGCAAACTGGTTGTGAATCCCAAGTCTGCCGCCGGAATTATGATTAAGTTCAGCGAGAAGCATCCCGACTTCGGGTTAAAGGGCATTTTCTACCTGAACATGGATAAGGAAGAAAAGACTTTCGAGGGAGCCGGCACATTGAAAGAAAGACTGGAAATACTGATGAGTTACGGTTTTGAAGTCGGCAACCATTCATGGGGGCATTTCTATTTTTCGCAGGCTAAAAACCGCGAGCAGATTTATGAAAGACTCGGCAGGAACCAAAAACGCCTGCAGGAGATAATAGGGGGCGTCTCATTTTATTCCCTCGCGCTGCCGCATGGGGGAAAAGCGCCCGAAGAACTAAAGGACGCAATGATCCGGGGGGAATATGAAGGCACCCGTTACTTCCATGAGACTATTATGGCAGTCGGCTCTACGCCGAGCGTGCCTTCAATTCATAAAGACTATAATCCCGAATATGTAGCGCGTATACGTTCGCAGGGCAAAGTTGAGATAAAATTCGACCTTACATATTGGCTTCCTAATATGACAAGGGACAGGATGTATATAAGTGACGGCGATCCGAATACCGTTGTCGTTCCGAAGGGAAAAGAAAACCTGATAGATACCGGAAAACTTAACGGAAAGAAATTGATAACCTACTAAAAACCCTGATTTTTCCTTATTTTGAATTTGCAATTCTGGAAGATTTAAGGTATAATATAAATGCACCGGACATTTTACTGTTTGCAACCGGTGCTATTAAGTTGTTTATTGTTTTTTTAGGCAATTTTTGCACATTCCTGTGGTTTGCTTGCCCATGTAACCTGGTGTATTAAAATTGCGTAACAGTTTCTTTCGTTATTTTTTAAAAGCCAGTTTTGTCGCGTAACTTCGCACAAGACCATTTTATCAAATGCCCTTGCAGTGATGGTTTATACCCACGATTGAAGCAGAAAATAACGGATTTTTGCACTTGATTTTTGTTTTTTATAAAAAACAGAGGTAGGGCGTAAGCGCACCTTTTACCTCATTAATATATAGAAAGGAGTAAGAGCTAAAATGGATGTAAAGACAGAAAAAACCACGAAAAAACAGTTGACCGATGCCGATGTAAAAAAGAAAGCCGTAAAGCTTGTCGTGGCACATTTAAAGAAAAAGGCTTCGAAAGAATATATGGGTATCGATTATCTTATGGATTGGCTCGAAGAAATGGATGCACTGCTGGAGAAAGAAGAATTCGATATTAGAGAGTATCACAGAATGCGCAGGCAGTTTAATGATGTAATTGAAAGTACACTTGACGGAGCTATGAGGAAAAAGTTAAGGGATTCCTGGTATAGTATGGGCAAAGCCCTTGACAAGAAAGCAAAACCATATTAATAGCTCCGGTTAGAAAAGCCGGAGCTTTTTTATTGATTAATAGTTGTTCCCTCTTGATAAAGAGATAATTGGTGAAACTGTTGGACACGCTAATATGAATTAAAAAACAGGAAAGATGTAAAACAATTCTTTCCTGTTTCGCTTTTTAAAGGAGTTTTTTTACTTTTTCGATTGATGCCTTTACGATTTCATTAGCCGGTCCTCCCGTGAGCTTTCTGCCGTTTACGCATGCTTCAAGCGTGATTACGCTGTAAATATCATCTTCGAAAACGGGTGAAAAAGATTTAAATTCTTCCATTGTCAGTTCGCTGATGTCCTTTTTATGCTCTATGCAGTAAGCTACGAGTTTTCCGGTTATATTATGCGAATCGCGGAACGGGACCCCTTTTTTTACCAGGTAATCGGCTATATCGGTAGCGTTTGTAAAACCGCTCCTGGCCGCGTTAAGCATATTGCCACGGTTTATTTTCATTGTTTTAATCATTCCGGTAAATACCGGCAGGCACATTTTTACCGTATCAATTGAATCGAATACTGCCTCCTTATCCTCCTGCATATCTTTGTTATAGGCCAGCGGCAGAGCCTTCATCATGGTCAGCAAGGCCATCAGGCTGCCGTATACTCGACCGGTTTTTCCGCGGACCAGTTCCGCAACATCGGGATTTTTTTTCTGCGGCATTATGCTGCTTCCCGTGCTGAACGCATCATCAAGCTCTATAAAAGAGAACTCATGAGAACACCACAGAACAATCTCTTCACTGAAACGGCTTAAATGCATCATTAACACCGATAGGCAAAAAGCCATTTCCAGGACAAAATCACGATCGGATACGGCGTCAATGCTGTTTTCGGTAATTGAATCAAATCCAAGCTCTATAGCGGTCATTCTCCTGTCAAGATTATAGGTTGTGCCGGCCAGGGCGCAGGAACCAAGGGGCATGACATTCAGCCGCGCATAACAGTCCGACAGCCTTTCGCGATCCCTTAACAGCATTTGGACATATGCCATAAGATGATGGGCGAATGTCACGGGCTGGGCCCTCTGCAGATGGGTATACCCGGGCATAATGACATCAAGGTTCTTCTCCGCGATATTTATAAGCACGGTTATTAATTCCGTAATCATTTCACGGATCTTAATGTTTTCATCCTTTAAGTACATCCGCATGTCCAAGGCTACCTGATCGTTCCTGCTCCGTCCGGTGTGAAGCTTTTTGCCCGCTTCTCCTATCCGGGATATAAGGATTTTCTCAATGTTCATGTGTATATCTTCGGCGTCGATATCAAATTCTATTTTGCCATTTTCAATATCCGCCAGGATTTCAAGAAGCATTTTGCAAATGAGCGAGGATTCTTCTTCGGAAATAATCCCGCATTTCCCAAGCATTTTCGCATGAGCCACGCTTCCTAAAATATCATACTTATACAGGCGGCTGTCGAAACGGATGGATGAGTTGAAATCGTCAACCAAAGGATCCGTAGATTTTGAAAAACGACCGCTCCACAGTTTCATTGCATTTCCTCCATACTAATACTTTCAGAATATTCGTGTTCTTTCGAAAAATGCAGGGTATTATTCAAGCCCGCTCTTTTTCTTCATCATCGCCTGCACTTTAACCGGGAGGCCAAAAAGGTTGATAAAGCCTTCCGCGTCTTTCTGGTTATAAACGTCATCCCGGCCGAAGGTGCAGAGTTCTTCACTGAACAGTGAATAGGGGGATTCGCTTCCGGCGGGAATAATGTTCCCCTTATAAAGTTTTAGCCTGACTTTACCCGTGACGGTTTTCTGCGTGGAATCGACAAAAGCCGACAGCGCCTCGCGAAGAGGAGTGAACCACTGCCCGTAATACACGAGTTCCGCAAAACGGTGCGATATCATGTCCTTAAAATGCAGTGTGTCGCGGTCAAGGCACAGAAGCTCAAGTTCACGGTGGGCGGCATATAATATTGTACCTCCGGGAGTTTCGTAAACGCCTCTTGATTTCATCCCGACAAGCCTGTTCTCGACAATGTCTATTATTCCGATCCCGTTTTCGCCACCGATTTTGTTAAGCTCCATGATAAGATCGACAGGCTTTTTGACAGAACCGTTAAGTTTCACCGGTATGCCTTTTTCAAATTCTATTTCAACATAGGCAGGTTTATCGGGAGCATTCTCGGGGGTGATCGAAAGCTTCAATAGCTTGTCGTAGAAGGGCTCGTTTGCCGGGTCTTCCAGCTCGGAACCTTCATGGCTTAAATGCCATAAGTTCCTGTCGCGGCTGTAATTGTCCTGTTTCGTTACCGGAATGGGAATATTTCGTGCCGCTGCGTAGTCTATCGCGTCCTCGCGCGAACGTATGTCCCATATTCTCCACGGGGCGATTATTTTAAGCTCGGGAGCGAGGGCTTTTACAGCCAGTTCGAAACGTACCTGGTCATTGCCTTTACCTGTCGCCCCGTGCGCGATCGCGACGGCTCCTTCATTTTTCGCGATTTCTACCATTCTTTTCGCAATGATCGGCCTTGCGAACGAAGTGCCCAGAAGGTATTTCCCCTCATATTTAGCACCCGCTTTCAATGTCGGAAAGATATAATCGGTGACAAATTCCTCTTTCAGATCTTCGATATATATTTTTGAAGCGCCTGTTTTTACGGCTTTTTCCTTAAGCGGTTCAAGTTCTTCTCCCTGCCCGACATCCGCTGCCATCGCGATAACTTCGTAATCGTAGTTTTCCTTCAGCCACGGAATAATTATTGATGTGTCAAGGCCTCCGGAATATGCAAGTACAACTTTTTCCTTATTTGCCATACAAAATCTCTCCATTCTATGTTAAAATATTATCATGTTACAGATTTACGGTAAATTATTTATTTTAATAATTATACATTAGAATGCATAATTATGCAATACTTGATTTTTTACATACTACGGAACAGGGTATCCGTGAAGATGCCTTATAAATAACACAAGGAGATTACATCGTGGTTATAATGGGAATTGATCCGGGATTTGCCATTTTGGGGTATGGAATTGTCAAATACGAAGGCAACCGTTTTCAAATGATTGATTACGGCGTTATTACGACAAACGCTTCACTGCCTCTCGCAAATCGTTTGCTTATACTAGAAAAAGGTCTCGTTGAGTTAATCGAAAAATACATGCCTGATGCGGTGTCGGTTGAGGAATTGTTTTTCAACAGCAACTCAAAAACAGCGATAAAAGTTGGTCAGGGAAGGGGTGTGGCGCTTTTATGCGCTGCACGCGCCGGAATACCGGTATACGAGTATACTCCGCTTCAGGTGAAACAGGGTGTTACAGGATACGGATGGGCGGATAAGGTCCAGGTACAGCATATGGTTAGGGTTTTGCTGAATCTTGAAAAAATACCAAAACCCGATGACGCGGCCGATGCGCTCGCTGCCGCGATATGTCACGCCCATTATTCGGGAATTGGCGGAAAGGCTCTTTAAAAAACCGGCAATTATTATCTTTGCACAAATCATTATATTTAAAAGGGGAAGCTTATGTTTGCGTACATAAAAGGGGTTTTAGCGGCAAAAGGGCAGGATTACGTTGTAATAGACACAGGCGAGATAGGCTATCGTATCAGCGTCACGTCGAATACGCTTGAGCGGCTTGACAGCATAGGATCCGAAGTGAAAATGCATACCCATCTCAATGTGCGGGAAGACGGTTTGTTTTTGTACGGGTTCCTTACCGAGGAAGAGCTGAAAATGTTCGAGCAGTTGATAAAGGTTTCAGGAGTGGGACCGAAAGCCGCATTGTCAGTCGTATCCGTTATACGGCCTTCACAGTTCGGACTTGCCGTGCTGACCGATGATGTTAACTCGTTTGTGAAGGCACCCGGTATCGGAAAGAAAACGGCGATGAGGATTATATTTGAGTTAAAAGATAAATTAAAGAAGGAAATAGGAAGCGATATTGAAGCGATGTCAGGTTCTGAAATTGCCGGTATCGACAAACCCGAAGGCAAAATTCAAGAAGCCGTCGGCGCCCTTGTTATGCTCGGGTATTCCGCATATGAGGCGAATAGAGCTGTGTCAAGAGTGTTCAGCGAGGACAAGAGCCTTGAAGATATTATTCGCGATGCCCTGAAGAGTCTTGCGATATAAACCTGAAAACTAAAGAATGAAGCTAGGCCGGCTTTATTTGCGCGGATATATTAATATCTAGAAGGAATTGTAACGGAGGCGTTTATTTTGGATGAAAGGCTTGTAGACTATAGATTCAAGCAGGAAGACTACGAAGAAGCGGGGCTTAGACCGAGATGCTTCGATGAATATATCGGTCAGGAAAAAGTTAAGGAAAACCTGATGGTTTTTATAGAAGCCGCGAAACAGAGAAAGGAACCTCTTGACCATGTATTGCTTTATGGCCCTCCCGGTCTTGGCAAAACCACGCTTGCAGGTATTATAGCGCGGGAAATGGGAGTAAGCATAAAGGTAACATCAGGACCGGCGATTGAAAGGCCCGGGGATCTTGCCGCGATCCTTACGAACCTTGCACCTATGGATGTTTTTTTTATCGATGAAATCCACAGGCTTAACCGGACGGTGGAAGAGATACTGTATCCTGCGATGGAGGAGTTTGCCCTGGATATAATCATCGGGAAAGGCCCGGGAGCCCGTTCGATACGCCTTGATCTGTCAAAATTCACATTGATAGGGGCAACTACAAGGGCGGGTTTGCTGACTTCTCCTCTGCGCGACAGGTTCGGCATTATCAACCGTTTGGAGCTTTATACGAAAGAGGAATTAACAAAAATAGTAATGCGCTCAGCAAAGATACTTAACATAGAAATAGAACCCGGCGCGGCGGAGGAAATTGCCGGAAGGGCAAGGGGAACGCCTCGAGTTGCGAATCGGTTGCTGAGAAGAATAAGGGATTTTGCACAGGTGCGCTCAAACGGAATTATAGACATGGAGATAGCGAAATATGGCCTTGAAGCGCTTGAAGTGGATGAAAAGGGGCTCGACAGGGTAGACAGGAATTTATTGTACTGTATTATTGAAAAATTCGCCGGAGGGCCGGTCGGCCTTGATACCCTCGCGGCTTCTACGGGCGAGGAAGCTGAGACAATTGAGGATGTATATGAGCCTTACCTGATTCAGCTTGGTTTTATTCAGAAAACACCGAGAGGCCGGAAAGCTACGCGTCTGGCTTACCGTCATTTGAATATTAATTACGATCACGCGGATCAGATTAGTTTAATTGACGATATTTGACAGTTTTTAAATTTTACTTTTTCAGCGCGGAAAAAGTTTTTGTGTTCGCCTGCAATCGGTATGAAAGGAGTATTCGCAATGGCTGTAAGAATAGGGTTTATCGGCGCGGGAAATATGGGAGGCGCTCTTATTAAAGGTTTATCAAACGCCGGCACCGGCAAGTATGAGTTGTACGCGTATGATATAAACGAAACGGCGATAAAAGAGCTGGCAGGCCTATACGCCGTGAATGCGATGCCTTCGATACCCACCCTCGTAAAGGAATGCGATATCGTTGTTATCGCAGTGAAACCTGTTTATATAGAGGATGTTTTGAACGAATGCGCCGGTTCGTTTAATGATTCGACAATTTTTGTTACTGTCGCCGTTGGGATTCCTATAAAATCTTATAAAAAAATACTCGGCGACAGCGTAAAAATTGTGCGTACGATGCCGAATACTCCCGTGTTGGTAGGAGAAGGAATGACGGTTGTTTCTTTTGACGAAAGGGTTAACGCGTCCGAACGCGAGATGATAAAAGATATTTTTAAATGTGTCGGGAAAGTCGAAGAACTTGATGAATCGCTTATGAGCGAGGTGACTGCCGTAACCGGCAGCAGCCCGGCATACGTATATATGTTCATTGAAGCGATGGCCGATGCGGCGGTGCAGTCGGGAATACCGAGAGCGTTAAGTTACCGGCTCGCGGCGCAGGCAGTGCTGGGAGCCGCCAAAATGGTACTCGATACGGGCAAACATCCCGGCGAGCTTAAGGACATGGTATGCTCGCCCGGCGGAACTACGATAGAAGCCGTCGCAATGCTTGAACACAAAGGTTTCAGGAACGCAGTAATATCGTCCATGATGGAATGCACGAGAAAAGCGAGAGAAATCGCCAGGGAGACAGTGTAAATGAAAGAAGTTGAAATATATACCGACGGCGCTTGTTCCGGCAATCCCGGCGACGGCGGCTGGGGAGCCATTCTTGTCTATAAAGGAAAGGAAAAAATTCTTTCCGGGCATGAAAAAAACACGACGAATAACAGAATGGAATTAAGAGCGGCTATTGAAGGACTGAAAGCGCTCAAAGAGCCTTGCAGGGTAAAACTGTACAGCGACAGCGCCTACCTTGTCAATTCAATTAACGAGGGATGGATAAAAAATTGGAAGAACAACGGCTGGACCCGCGGTAAAAAGAAGGAAGAGCTGAAAAACCCGGATCTTTGGAAAGAGATTGAACAGCTGATAAAAATTCATTCCGTTGAATTTATTAAGGTTAAAGGGCATTCCGATAATGAATACAACAACAGGTGCGACAAACTTGCAACCGGTGAGATTTTAAAACATAAACAAAAGGAAGATTGAAGATGGAATACTTTGAGAAGACAATAAAAACAGAAAGAAAGTATACTGGAAACATAATAAATGTTGAAAAGCTAACGGTACTGCTCCCTAACGGAAAGGAAGCCACAAGGGATGTGGTGAGGCATCCGGGAGCGGCCGTTGTTATTCCTGTCAAGGATAATGGAAATATCCTGCTTGTAAAACAATACAGGAAGCCGTGTGATATGATTTCATTGGAAATACCCGCAGGCAAATTGGATAAAGGCGAAGATCCTGTGGTTTGCGCCGAGAGAGAACTGGCGGAAGAAACGGGGTACCATGCTAGAAAGTTGCAGAAAGTTATGACAATACATTCAGCGCCCGGTTTTTCCGACGAAGTGCTGCATATGTATGTGGCTACAGGCCTGACCAAATGCGAAGCGTGCCCCGATGATGACGAGTTCATTACATGCGGCGAATATCCGCTTTCTGACTGCGTTTATATGGTTGATAACGGAGAGATAACGGACGCAAAAACTATTATAGGTATTTTTCTTGCCGACAGAATAATACGAGGCGAGTATAAATCAAGTTAAGTTTGCATAAAAATGAATTAAGTGGTAAATTAATATAAAGAGCATCAGATTATAGTTTGTAATTAATGGGTAACAGTGGTTTGGTGCTTTGCTTAGATTTTTGATTATTTTTTCAGGTTAGTCCTGGGAAATACTATTAGATTATCGTTAACGGAATTATTCTCTGTTTATCGCATCTGGCAGACTTTTTGGTTATGTAACATAATACGGAAATTTATATCATGTTTGATTAACACATCGTACTTAGGATATAATTCTCACAGTAGCAGATGCTAATTTTACCAAAGCGCTCTATAAATCGACAGAATTGGGACAGCTTAGCTTCACAGTACAGGTATTTGGAAGCCTTATGGCTTTATGTGGAATATAGGGGTGATTGAAAAATGGACAATCTTGTTACAGCATTTATCCATTATCTTAGGGATGAAAAAAAGCTTTCCCAAAACACACTTATGTCGTACCAGAGGGACATCGAACAGTATATCGCATTTCTTCAGCGCAAAAACGTTAACAGTATCCAACAAAGCAACAGAGCGACAATTTCAACCTACATTGCATATCAGAACAGTCAAGGGCGGGCGGTTACAACTATTTCAAGGAGCCTTGCGTCAATCAGAGCATTTTACAGGTTTTTAATTTCTCATGACTTTATGACGGGCAATCCGACAATAGGGCTTGAATCACCAAAGATAGAGAAAAAGATACCACAGATTCTTTCGGTCGAAGAAGTGGAAATACTTTTAAACCAGCCGAACAGGATTGGTTTGAAAGGTGTACGTGACAAATCAATGCTGGAATTGCTTTACTCGACAGGAATCAGGGTATCTGAACTTATTTCACTGAATGTTGAAGATTTGGATTTACAAAAAGCAATTCTAACTTGCTGCCACAGCAACCGTGAACGTAAAATTCCGATTTCAAGAAAATGCGTCGAACTTATGAAGGAATATCTTGAGAAAGTAAGGCCGTTCATGCTCAGGGACAAGGACGAAAAGGCCCTGTTTGTCAATACGAACGGAAAAAGGCTGACAAGGCAGGGTTTTTGGAAAATTGTCAAGTATTACACTTCAAAAGCGAACATCAACAAGGATATTACTCCGCATACGCTGAGGCACTCATTCGCTGCGCATCTTGTACAGAGGGGAAAGGACCTCAAGGATGTTCAGATGATGCTCGGACATTCGGATATTTCATCGACGCAGGTATATTTGCAAATTGTAAATGAAAGCTCGTAGCACGCTGCCCTCGTTCGGGTGCTTTCGGTGACGAAGGATGACATGCTCTAATGCCCCGCTGTGGGCTTTTTTTTCTTGACTGAAAACATGACATCGTTTAGAATATACTAAACCATAACGGCGTTTATTATATAGACCGTTACGGAAGGTTTAGTTCTGTTCCCGTTTTATCGTTTTGTAGTATGGAAGTATGGTAGCAGGAGGGAAAAAATATGATTATTGTAATGAAACCCGGCGCGAACCGGGAAAATATCGAAAAGGTCATTGGAGTTCTTGAAGAACACGGGCTCCAGGCACATCTTTCAATTGGAAAACAGGTAACAATTATCGGAGTCGTCGGTGACAAATCGGTTATATCCGGAAAGAATCTTGAGATTCTTGACGGAGTCGACAAACTTGTTCCTATCACTGAGAGCTATAAGTTAAGCAATAAAAAGTTTAATCCGGAACCGAGCGTAATACGTGTAAAAAATCGGACAATCGGTGCCGAATCGTTTTGCATTATAGCCGGTCCCTGCTCGGTTGAAGGAAGGGAACAGATTATCACAGAAGCCAGGTTTTTATCCGGGCTGGGAATCCGCTTTTTAAGGGGAGGCGCTTTTAAGCCGAGAACATCACCGTATTCTTTTCAGGGTCTTGGCCGTGAAGGCCTGGAGTATTTACGCGAAGCGGCTGAAGAAACAGATATGATCATTGTAACCGAAGTGACCAGTTTAAGAACTCTGGAGATTGCGGCAGATTACGCTGATATCCTTCAGATAGGCGCGAGAAATATGCATAATTTTGAACTGTTGAAGGAGGTAGGCAGAACCTATAAGCCCGTTGTCCTGAAAAGAGGTCTTTCGGCTACAATAGATGAATGGCTGAATGCTGCCGAATATATAATGCGAGAAGGAAACAGCAATGTAGTATTGTGTGAAAGAGGAATAAGGACTTTTGAAACAGCCACGCGAAATACGCTTGACATCAGTGCGATACCGGCGATTAAGAGCAAGTCCCATCTGCCGATACTTATCGACCCCAGTCACGCGTCCGGTGTAAGGGAGTATATTCCTTCACTGTGCAAAGCCGCGCTTGCAGCCGGTGCTGACGGCATTATGATCGAAGTTCATCCAAACCCGGCGAAAGCATTGTCGGACGGCCCGCAGTCTTTAAATTTTGAAGAATTCACAAAATTGCTTGAAGAACTTAAACCTTTAGCGGCTCTCTGCGGGAGGGTGATATAGTGAAAATAGGTGTAATCGGTCTTGGTATTATTGGCGGTTCAATTGTAAAGGCTATTAATAAAAAAGGTTTGTCCGAATGTGTTGTCGCATACAACCGAAATCCTGAAGTAACTAAACAGGCATTATCTGAGGGTACAATTCAGGAGGCCGCCTATGAAATAAATGATTCTTTCAGGGACTGCGAAATTATCTTTATTTGCGTTCCGGTTGATGTAGTGCCGTTCTACGTGAAAAAGCTCAGCGGGCTTGTTGACGGCGAATGCATACTAACCGATGTCGGAAGCACAAAAGTGAATGTGGTTAACTCAATACGCGAGATGTCCCTTGCCTGTACCTTCATAGGCGGTCACCCGATGGCGGGTTCCGAATCTGCCGGGTATAACGCGGCAAGGCATACTTTGTTTGAAAACGCGTATTATGTACTTACTCCGTTCAGCGATACAAAAAAATCGCATTTGAATAAGCTGATGGATTTTATTTCAGCTCTTGGAGGACTTCCCGTTATTATGGAGCCCCCGGTTCATGATTATGTGACCGCGGCGATAAGCCATGTTCCTCATGTATTGGCATCGGCGATTGTAAATATGATTAAACAGCTTGACGGTGACGATAAATTAATGCATACGCTTGCGGCGGGAGGATTTAAGGACCTTACGCGCATTGCGTCATCTCCCCCGGTAATATGGGAGAGCATTTGTCTGGCGAATAGTGACAATATCCTGAAAATACTGTCAAAATTCGAAGAGGGTATTTGTTCTTTCAGAGAAATTCTTCGAAAAAAAGATTCCCCGGCGTTAATGGATTTTTTCGGCAGCGCCAAAGAATACCGCGATTCGTTCTCTGAAAGAAAGCATGGATCGCTGATTAAAACATATGATATCGTTGTCGATGTCGAAGATCAGCCGGGAGTAATAGCATCAATTTCGGGTGAACTCGGCAGGCACGGTATAAACATAAAAAACATTGGTATTATTAACAGTTGGGAGATGGAAGGCGGAGCGCTTGAAATTTGCTTCTACGACCGGGAAAGCCAGCAGAGCAGTTACTGGATTCTTAAGGCTCTGGGCTTTTCCGTAGGCATTAAGTAGCTGTTAAGTTACCGAAAACACCCGAACCAAAGCCGTGTACCCACCGGAACGCGGCAGCAAAGCCTCGACCCGTTAACCACCCGCTGTGTTTTCGGCGTAACTCTCACGGGCTACTCAGAAGAACTATTGTACAATAACGGAAGCTATAGCGGAATGAAGCATAGAGATATACAGTCAGAGCGAGGGAAAGCAAGTCGACTGTCTGAGCAAAAATGCTGCCTGCAAAAATTTTTTAAAGCATTTTTGCGAGTTTCGACTTGCCCGAGCTGAACTGTATAGCTCTTGCAAATGAAGCTCCTTGTTGACGTTATTGTACAATAGTTCAGGAAGTAAAATGTTAGACATGTTTCCAAGGGTCCTGTTTCGGGTGTTTCGTTTCCTAGGTCGACAAAGCACAACCTGCTGGTTGTTTAGTATAGTCAACATAGATAATTAAGTAAGGAGGAGAATATTGCATGGCTCACATATTCAACGCAAAAAATCTGCCGTTTGAATTGCGGCAATCACCGGTACCCGAATTTTCCTGGCATACAAGTCAAAAACTCGCGGAACTTGTAAAATCAAAGCATTTGCATTTTGACGTAAGGTCGCTTGATCCGGGAAAATATTCTTACCCGTACCATTTTCACAGGAATGCGGAAGAGCTCTTCGTAATCCTGTCCGGGAAAGCAATTCTTAGAACGCCCCAGGAATTTATAGAGTTAGATGAAGGCGATATCGTATTCTTTGAAATGGGACCGGAAGGCGCGCACCAGATGTATAACCATACGGAAAATCCGTGCTTTTATCTTGATATACGTACGGCCGCCGATATAGATGTCTGCGAATATCCGGACTCGGGGAAAGTAAATATCCTTCCGTACCGGGAGATATACGAGGTGAAGGATAAAGTCGATTATTACAAAGGGGAAGAAAACGTAAGCGATAAGTGGCCTCATGAAATCCATAAAATTATATCCGCCCGCTAAAAAAGTTGTGATACAATTATAATATACAAATAATATACAAAATGTAAAAAAAGGAGCACTGAAAATGGTATTTAGAGAGCTTGGCAAAACAGGCCTTAAAGTAAGCGCTATTGGCCTCGGGTGTGAACATCTTGACAGAAAGCCTTATTCACAGGTTGAAGAAACAATTAATGCCGCACTTGAACACAATATTAATATTCTTGATGTGTTTATGCCGGGAAAAGAGGTTCGGGAAAACATTGCAAAAGCCCTGGGCAGCAGACGCAAAGAAGTAATAATACAGGGGCATATCGGCTCTACGGATATTAGACAGCAGTACGATATAAGCAGGGATTTGCCTACCGTACGGCGGTATTTTGAAGATATCCTGCGTATCTTCGGCGATTACATAGATTTAGGGATGATGTTTTTCATAGATTCGGATGAAGATTATAAAAATGTTTTTGAAACAGACTTTGTTAAATATGTAGAACATATGAAAAATCAAGGCTACATAGGGCATATCGGCTTTAGTTCACATAATCCGGCGACAGCAATAAAGGTAATAAACACAGGTTTGCCGGAAATGATGATGTTCAGCATAAACCCTGCGTTTGATATGCTTCCGCCTGAGGAATACACTTTGGATCATATTGATAAAGGTTTTAGCCCTGAATTATTTAGGGGAATTGATCCGAAACGAACTGAACTGTACAAGCTATGCCAGAAAAAACAGGTTGGAATTACGGTTATGAAGACCCTCGGCGCGGGCAAATTAATCTCGCCGGAACACACTCCGTTCGAAAAGCCGCTTAGCGTGCATCAATGCATTCATTATGCACTGTTCAGGCCGGCCGTGGCGAGCGTATTGCTCGGCTGTAAGACAGCGGACGAGGTTGCGGACGCTGTGCGGTATTTTGAACTCAGTGATTCTGATAAGGATTACACTGGAATTATTGGAACTATGCGGAATGATTTTAGAGGAAACTGCGTATATTGCAGTCACTGCCAGCCTTGCCCCGCGGAAATTGATATCGCGGCAGTTAACAAGTACCTGGACATAGCGCGATTGGATCCTGAGAATATACCTGAATCGATCCGATCCCACTATTTGAGCCTGGAGCATAACGGAGGCGATTGCATTAGCTGCGGAAACTGCGAGAACCGCTGCCCGTTCGACGTTCCAATCATTAAGAATATGGAGGAAGCGGAGAAACTTTTCAGAAACGGCCTCCAGACAGGATGATATCAAAGATTAAAGAACATACGGGTACTACCGCTGCTGATATTTGGAGTATCGGAAATGAAAAAAACAGAAAAGATGCTTGAGAAAGATTTATACCGGCCGGTGTATGACTATTTTAAAAATCTTGGCTATGATGTGCACGGAGAAGTTAAAGACTGTGATATAACCGCTTCAAAAGGCGATGAACTGATAATAATCGAACTAAAGCGTAATATGAGCCTCGATCTGCTGATCCAGGCTGCGAAACGCCAGCGTATTACCGAGAATGTGTATATAGCGATACCGAAACCGCGATACAGCATATACACGAAAAAATGGAAAGACTTATGCTTTATTGCAAGGAGACTTGAGTTCGGTTTAATAACCGTATCGCTGAAAGACGATGTGGAACAGGTAAATGTAGTCTTTGAACCGCACCCGTTCGACAGATTAAAAAGCATGAAACTTTCGAAGAAAAAAAGAAAAAACATTATCAGTGAAATTGACGGACGTCATGGAAGCTATAACGTCGGCGGAAGTTCGCGAACAAAGATAATGACTGCTTACAGGGAGAATGCAATCCACATCGCATGCTGTTTGAAAAAGTACGGTCAATTATCCCCGCGTAATTTGAGAGAGTTAGGGACAGGAAAGAAGACCCAGTCAATACTTGAAAAGAATTTTTATGGATGGTTTGAAAGAGTGAAAAGAGGTGTGTATAAATTAAGCGACAGGGGGCAGGAAGTATTCAGCAAGTATCCCGAACTTTCATCCTATTACATCAATATGGTAAAAGATATAGAAGTTACACAGCCCCCATCGCACAATACTAATTAACCGGAGATAACCTTTACGAAAAAATTACGGTTTCTTGGCCCGTCAAATTCACAAAAATAGATTCCCTGCCATGTTCCCAATACCAATCGTCCGTTTTCAATAATTACGGTAGCGCTGCTTCCTGTATAGGAGGCTTTTAAATGCGCTGTCGTATTGCCTTCGGCATGCCTGAATTCAGGGCGATCATGCAGGGTTTTACTCAATGCGTATAACATATCATTAACCACATCCGGGTCGGCATTTTCATTAATCGTTATGCCTGCCGTTGTATGCGGGCAGAATACAACGCATATTCCGTCCTTAACGCCGCTTTCCGATACTGCCGAATTTACTTTGGACGTTACATTGTAAAAGCCTTCCGAACCTGTTCTGATGCTGTACCTGAAAACCATTGTTTATGCTCCTTTCAATACTCGGAATCCGGGACGAATGCACGTTACATTATTGTATACTCTTTTTCGGCATGAAACAAGGCAGAAAACGAAGCAGAGATTTTTTAAAGCATTTTTGCGAGTTTCGACTTTCCCGAGCTGAACTGTATAGCTCTTGCAAATGAAGCTCCTTGTTGACGTTATTGTACAATAGTTCAGGAAGTAAAATGTTAGACATTATTCCCGCGGGTCCTGGTTCGGGTGTTTCGTTTCCTGTGTCGACAAAGCACATACCGACAACACGCTTTAGATCCTGTTCATTTCATTAAGAAGTGGTCTCCATATCCCGTTTCGCTCATTAACCCGCTCCACAGTTGCCTGTAGGTAGAAGGGCTTCGGAGCATGTCGCCCGTCGTCACCGAAAGCACCCGAACCACCCGCTGTGTTTTCGTCGTAATTCCCGCGGGTCCTGGTTCGGGTGTTTCGGGTTCCTGGGGCGACAAAGCAAATATCGGTTAATACGGGTTTCCGCGTAAACTGATGAAACCGACAGCTTGCGGCAATTTGCTATGATATGGTATAGTAAAAATAGATTGAGAGGCCGCGTTTTAGATTTTGAAAAGTTATTCCGGGAGGTTTATTGTTTTGTCAAAAACGGTACAAAAGAAAAAAAAAGTATATAGTAATAGAAATAAAGCCGGTTCAAGAAAAACCGCCCGTACCTCGGGCAGCGGCAGAAATAAAAAAGCAGCCGCCGCCGGCAAGTCAAGCGCAAAAAATAAGCGGCAGCGGCGTGAATTTACAGGCGTAATGCTAATAGCCTTAAGCATTCTTTTCGGGCTCAGTATTTATACGCGTAATACCACCGGTATCATCGGTGAAATAATCTTGCATGTTCTGACGGGAATGTTTGGTTTTGTCGCTTTTATAATGCCTCCTCTTATTTTTATTTACGGCCTTTTACATATATTCTTCCCGCAGAGACCCCGAATAAGAAATAAAGCGCTTCTTGTTTTCCTGCTTCTCATTATAGTCGGAGCGATTTTCCAGGCGGGTTCGTTCAACCAGTCGGATTACGTAAACATGTCCCTGTTTCAGTATCTAAAGTCTTTTTACCAGGAAGGGCGTGGTGTCGCAAAAGTGCCGTATACGCTTAACGGCGGCGTTGTCGGCGGGGTAATCAGCATACCGCTTATTTTCCTGCTGCAAAAGACCGGAACCATTATTGTGCTTGCTACATCAGGAATTATTATCGCTATGATGATTACCGAAATTTCAATAAAGAAAACACTGGTCAGCGCGGCCGACAAAGTAAAAAATATTAGTTTACCCGTCGTTGATACATACGAAGATGCTTATGAAGAAGAAGACGACGAAACGGTATTTCTTAAAGAACTTGATGAACCAGCTGTTGAGGACAGGCCGCAGAGAATATTTTCGAAAAGTAAAATAATTGATTTTCCTCTTAACAGGAGAGCTCAAGAACAGCGTGAAAGTTTTATGACCGAAGAGACAAAAACAAACGGCGCGCTGGAAACGGATACCGGGGTAAAGAGAAGAAAGATATCCGGAGCGGCTAAAGAGATCAAAAAATCGTTGGAAAGTGAAGTCAGGGTTAAACCGGTGCAGGGGAAAGAATATCATTTCCCTCCTTTTTCCTGTCTGAAGGCTCCGGATGACGAAGGGGTAAATGTGAGAAAATTAAGGGCTGACGCGCTTGAAAATGCGAGAAAACTTGAAGAAACGCTGATTAATTTCGGAATCAGCGTTCAGGTGGTTAACGTATCGGTAGGCCCTGCGTTTACGAGATTTGAGCTTCAGCCAAGCCCGGGGGTAAAGGTCAGCCGCATTGTCAACCTTGCCGACGATATTGCGTTAAGCCTTGCGGCGCAAGGGATAAGAATTGAGGCTCCCATTCCGGGCAAGGCCGCGGTCGGCATTGAAGTACCGAACAGGGAAGTAGCGCCGATAAGGCTGCGGGAAGTTCTTGAAACTCCGGATTTTGTGAAATATAAATCAAGGCTCGCGGTAGGTTTGGGAAAAGATATTTCCGGAGAGAATATAATTATTGACCTTGCAAAAATGCCGCATTTGTTGATTGCGGGCGCAACGGGATCGGGAAAGAGCGTTTGTATAAACTGTATCATTATAAGCCTTTTATACAAGGCGACTCCGGAAGAAGTAAAGCTTGTTCTGATAGATCCCAAAGTTGTAGAACTTGGGGCGTATAACGGGATTCCGCATCTTCTTATTCCTGTGGTTTCCGATCCCGCGAAAGCTGCCGGAGCGCTTCAGTGGGCGGTACAGGAAATGGCAAACAGGTACAAACTTTTTGCCGAGAGGGGAGTAAGGGATCTTGCGGGATACAACAGGGCAGTTAAAGATGACCCGGAAGCTTTCAGGCTTCCGCATATAGTTATAATTATAGACGAACTTTCCGACCTGATGATGGTAGCGCCGCATGATGTTGAGGATTCGATCTGCAGGCTTGCGCAAATGGCCCGTGCGGCCGGAATGCATCTTGTTATCGCTACGCAGCGTCCTTCGGTGAATGTTATAACCGGCGTTATAAAAGCCAATATACCGTCGAGGATCGCATTCGCCGTTTCGTCACAGGTTGATTCGCGTACTATTTTGGACATGGGCGGCGCCGAAAAACTTCTGGGCAAAGGCGATATGCTGTATTATCCGGTCGGCACGCAAAAGCCAATACGTGTAAAAGGCGCGTTTGTTGACGAGCGCGAGGTTGAAAGTGTTGTCAACCATATAAAAAGCCAGGTTATTGCGGAGTATGACGAGGATGTTATCGAAAAAATAACCGCGACCGACGATGAGTCGGACACAGCGGCGATGGACGCGGACGAACTGCTGCCGCAAGCTATTGAACTCGTTATTAACTGCGGACAGGCATCGGTTTCTCTTATTCAAAGGCGTTTTAAGGTAGGATATGCGCGCGCGGGAAGAATAGTCGACCAGATGGCAGAAAGAGGGATAATAAGCGGATTTGAAGGAAGCAAGCCTCGCAGGGTTCTTATAAGCAAGGAACAGTGGGAAGAAATGAAAATGGGAGGAATGGATAGAAAATAACCTTTTGGAACCAAGTAATAAAAATACATTTTGTCGGAGGATGAGAAATGGACATCCCATTAATATTTGTCGCAGTTGTGGCATGTTTTATAGCTTTGTACATGATGAACCGCTTTATTAAAAGACCGTCGGTTATAACAGGCATGATTTTGAGCATACAGCTTTTTTCGGCGACAGTTATTGTTTTTGCTCTTATTCAGGAAGTTTTAACAATTCCGGAAGTTGAGTTCGTCGCTATAGCTACAGGAATTGTTTTGCCTGTGTTTGTCATTGCCTTTGATCATATTGTTTTTTATCGGAAGATAAGGAAAATGGGCATAACTGTCCAGTTCATTGAAAAGAAAGAGAAGCGCAGGGAAGAACTGGACAGTTCAAGTTTCCTTAGTAACGCCGAGCTTTGGAAGAGGGAAATTCACGCAATGGATGTATACCGTTCATTATCCGTCCAGGATGCGCATATTTTGGAGAATATAAAAAAGAAACTGATAATTACGCAGCGTTTGATTAACCTCGAGAGGTACGAAACGGCTGCAGAACAGTACCGTTTTTTGTTTGAAATTCTTCCGGACTCCCATTTGATTTGTTATAATGCCGGGTTTTTGCATTGTTTCATCGGCAGATACAGGGAAGCTTACAAATATCTCAGGAAAGCGTATGAATTGGTTAAGCATGAAAAACAATGGGGAAGGGATTTTGAAGAAATAGAAAAAGGCCATAAGCACTATCTTCCTGAGGATCTCGATCTGGTGATTGAGTTTAACATCGGTTATTCACTTTATAATATCGGAAAATATGAGCATTCGATCCGGCGTTTTAAAAAAGTGTTGGAAAAGAAGCCGGACTTAACTGTAGCATATAAGAACATCGCAAGGGCTTATCTTAAAATAGGCATGGATGATAAAGCCATTGAATACCTCGAAAAAGGACGGATGGATGTCAGGGACAGCAATATGCGGATTGTTCTTGGCTCTATTTACTATAACAAGGGCAATACAAAAAGGGCTCTTGAGATCCTGGATGAGGCGGTCAAAACAAACGCGAAACAGATTGAGGCATTAAAATGGCGCGGGAAAGCGGCTATTAAAGAAAAAATTTACGATAAGGCAGTCGAATGCTTTAATACTCTTGTTGAAATGGAACCTGCCGAAGCATCGCATTATTATCATCTGGCGCTCGCGCAGAGGTCAATGGGGAAAAACGAAGACGCTTTATGGACATATGAAGCGGGCATTGCGCAAAACCAAACTAACGGCACTCTCCTTTATTATTATGGAACACTGCTCGATGAGGTCGGGAAAAAAGAAAAGGCTGTTGAGGTTTTGTATAGGTCAATTCAATGCGTAGAGCCTTTGGAAGACGCGTTCAACTATCTCGGAGTTCTGCTCGGGCAGATGAAGCGTTATAGGGAATCGGTGCAGGTATTTGAAAAAGGAATACGTGTTTTCAATAAATCGTACCAGCTTCATTTTAACCTTGGAATTGTCCTCGAAATGTCAAGAAGGCTCGAAGATGCGATAGTTTACTTCGAAAAGGCGTATGAACTGAACCGGAATGATCCTATGCTGTATTACCATTATACGGCTGTGCTTCTGAAAAAAAGGGATTACGCAAAAGCAATCAGAATATGCAAGGCAGGGATGTCGAATTACCCTGATGATACCGAATTGATATACGGCTTGTCAAAGGTATATACACATATGGGCGAGAAGGACATCGCAGTTGATTTGCTGAAAAAAGTACTGGAGTTGGATCCTTCATTTGCTGCCCGGATCAAAGAAGATCTCGATTTTAAGACGCTGTACCGGCATCCGGGTTATCGTTCGCTTGTAGCCTCATGATCCGAAGGTAGCAACAGCAGTTTATATATGGGCGGAGGTGATGGCCTATGCGGGAACTGTCATCAATAAAAAACAGGATACAAAAGGAACTGGTCGAAAACATACTACCTTTTTGGGGAAATCAGATGCTTGACAGCGAATTCGGCGGGTTTTACGGACGCGCGGCCAATGATTTGAGTATTGACAAAACAGCTGATAAAAGCTGCGTTCTTATTTCACAGATACTATGGACATTTTCCGCCGCGTATTCGTTTTTTAACGACGAAAACTGCCGGAAAACAGCGGAACATGCCTTCCGGTTCCTGAAGGACGCTTTTTATGATCACAAATACGGTGGGTTGTATTTTACTGTCGATTATAAAGGCAGCCCGGAAAACAGGAAAAAAATAGTCTGCGGCATTGCTTCGGGCATAAATGGGTTGTCGGAATTTTACAGGGCGACCGGAAACATCGAAAGCATTTCAATGGCTGTCGAGTTGTTCGAACTTATTGAAAAAAACACTTTTGACAATATGGACGGCGGTTATTTCAGTGCTTTTTCGGAAGACTGGAAGCCCGTTGCCGATAAGACAATGAGCGGGGAGGATATTAATGCGGCAAAGAGTGCGAGTACTCATTTACATATTCTTGACGCTTATACGAACCTGTACGCTGCTGCTCCCGGAAGCCTGCCGAAAGTAAAGCTTATCTCGCTCGTACGATTAATGCTTGAAAAAATGCATGATGAAAACAGCGGCCTAAAGCTGTATTTCAATGAAAACTGGATACCTGTTTCGGATATTGTCTCATTTGGATACAATATTGCCGCAAGCCGGCTTATATATAAGGCTGCCGTGATATCCGGCGAAGAAGAACTTAAAGATTTGGCCGCAAACGCTTCGCTGAAAATGGCCGAATCCGTTTATAATGAAGGATATGATGAAGTTTTGGGCGGTATCTATAATCAAATATCAGCACAGTATGATATTGATTTTGATAAGGACTGGTGGGCGCAGGCTGAGGCTGTGTCGGGTTTTCTGAACGCGTATATGCTTTCGGGTGATAAAAAATATTCCGATGCCGTTATAAAGACATGGGAATTTATTGATAAATATATGGTTGATCACCGATACGGGGAATGGTTTGGTTCCGTGACAAGAATAGGAAACCCGAAAACAAGCCTGCCGAAAGCGGATATATGGAAAGGCCCTTATCACAACGGCCGTTTTTGCCTGGAATACCTATCCGCCGTACGATGAGGAATATCTTGACAATTACGGTTTTGTGCCGTAGAATAATTCACGGTTCAAATACTTTTGTGCCGCTATAGAGCAAAGGAATAGGAGAATTTGAATTGGAAGCGAAAATAATAAACGGACGTGATATTGCTTCTGAAATAAGACTTGGTTTGAAAAACGATGTTGAAAGACTAAAGGAAAATGGAGTTCAGCCCGGGCTTGCGGTTGTTATTGTCGGCGATGATCCGGCTTCGCGTATATATGTTAATAACAAAAAAAAGGCATGCGAGGAAATAGGAATTCGATCTTTTGAATATGCACTGCCGGCAGAAACAAGCGAAGAAGAGATTATTGAACTTATAAAAACATTGAACAATGACAAAAATGTACATGGAATACTTGTCCAGCTTCCGTTGCCGCAGCATGTAAACAGCGAAAAGGTATTGTTCGAAATCGACCCTGACAAGGATGTGGATGCGTTCCATCCGGTCAATGTCGGGAAGATTATGATAGGAAATTACAGGTTCCTGCCGTGCACACCCGCCGGAGTTATAGAAATGATACACCGTACCGGTATTGATTTAAAAGGCAGCGAATGCGTGGTTGTCGGGCGAAGTAATATTGTAGGGAAACCTATGGCAATGCTGTTGCTGCATGAGCATGCCACCGTTACTGTTTGTCATTCGAGAACAAGGGATTTGAAATCCGTGTGCAAAAGGGCTGATGTGCTTGTAGTGGCTGTCGGAAAGCCTAAACTGATAAAAGCTGATTTTATTAAACCGGGAGCCGTTGTGATTGATGTCGGGACGAACAGAATGGAAAACGGTAAGTTATGCGGCGATGTTGACTTCGACGGGGCGAAGGGTGTCGCTTCGTATATAACGCCGGTTCCGGGCGGCGTAGGGCCGATGACAATCGCGATGCTTATGAAAAACACGGTTAAGGCAGCGGAGATGCTGAATTCCATTTAAGATTTCTTTTGTTTTATAACATTTTTTCAAATAGATTTTACGGCAGTTCATATCTACCGTTCATAGCCAGGTCTTATCGGTTAAGTCAAACAGCTATGCCCGTTTCTTGACACTATTTTGAAAAAAGTTTACAATGTTGATAGCGTAAGCTTCTGCAGCGTAAACGCGTTGATTTTGCATTAGTTTGCTCTAAAAAATATGTATTATATGCTTTGACGCGATTATAAAAACTGCCGGTTATTATCGTGAAGTGGCGGTGTTTTGTTTGCGATAAAAAGAAACAAGTACGGAACACCGTTTATATTAAGTGTAGATTTGCATATATACTTATATCAACGAAATATAATTGTTATATGTAATAAACATTTTACAGGAGATAACCGGTTGTGAGTTACAGTCGATAAGGAGGTGAGGGAGATAGATTATTTTATGTTATTTTTAGGTTTGGGAGCAGGCTTGGTTATCGCAGTTATCAGTTCACTTATAATGTTCCGTAAAGGAATTGAGCATAGAAAAAAGGTGGCAGAAGCCGAAATAGGCAGCGCCGAGATGGAAGGACAGCGAATCGTAAGTGAAGCTGAAAAAATAGCTGAAAGAAAGAAAAGAGAAGCTCTTTTTGAAGCCAGAGAAGAAATACACAAAAGCAGGGTTGAGCTTGAAAAGGAAGTTAAGGAAAGAAGGCTTGAAATCCAAAGAACCGAAAGGCGACTTCAGCAGAAGGACGAAACCCTTGAAAAGAAAATGGATGCCCTCGAGAAAAAAGAGGATGGGCTGAACAGGCAAATAAAAGAAATAGAAGAAAAACAGGAAAAAATTGATGAACTTTATAAACAGCAGCTTGAAAAGCTTGAAAAAATTTCGGGGCTATCCGTTGAAGAAGCGAAGGAATACCTGTTGAAAAATATTGAAGATGAAGTAAAACACGAAGCTGCTATTCTGGTGAAGGATATTTACGATAAAGCAAAAGAAGAAGCCAACAGAAAAGCGAAAGAGGTATTGGCTACGGCGATTCAGAAATGTGCCGCCGACCATGTCTCTGAAATCACTGTTTCGGTTGTGTCCTTGCCGAATGATGAAATGAAAGGGAGAATTATCGGTAGGGAAGGCAGAAATATTCGTACATTGGAAACATTGACCGGAATAGATTTGATTATTGATGACACTCCTGAAGCGGTAATATTATCAGGTTTTGATCCGATACGGCGAGAAGTTGCGAGGATTACCCTTGAAAAACTTATTCTGGATGGCAGAATTCACCCTGCTCGTATTGAAGAAATGGTTGAGAAGGCCAAGAAAGAAGTTGAAAATACAATCCGCGAAGAAGGCGATCATGCGACATTTGAAACAGGTGTCTACGGGCTGCACCCCGAACTGATTAAACTGCTTGGGAAACTGAAGTTCAGAACAAGCTACGGGCAGAATGTGCTGACCCATTCTATTGAAGTTGCGAATTTGGCCGGCCTTATGGCGGGTGAACTCGGTGAGGATGTGTCACTTGCGAAACGTGCCGGGCTGTTGCATGACATCGGCAAAGCTGTGGATCATGAAATAGAAGGCTCACATGTCACAATAGGAGCCGATTTATGCAAAAAATACAACGAGCATGAAGCTGTTGTTGATGCCATAATGGCTCACCATGGAGACGCCGAACCAAAATCGATAATAGCCGTTCTGGTACAGGCCGCGGATTCTGTTTCGGCAGCACGCCCCGGGGCCCGGAGAGAAACATTGGAATCATACATTAAAAGGCTGCAGAAGCTTGAAGAAATTGCGAATTCTTTTTCCGGTGTGGAAAAATCTTTTGCGATACAAGCCGGACGAGAAATACGTATTATGGTTAAACCCGAAGATGTTGATGATGGCAGAATGGTAATGGTTGCAAGGGATATTGTCAAACGTATTGAAAACGAGTTGGACTATCCCGGCCAGATCAAGGTTAACGTTATTCGGGAAACACGAACTGTTGAATATGCGAAATAATAAATTATTATATTATTAAATTAAAGTGTAGGAAGCGTGTAAAACGCTTCTTACGCTTTAAAAGGGCGTATATTGATTTGAAAATATTTTTTATAGGCGATATATTCGGTAAAACCGGAAGAGTTATACTTGCCGGCGAATTGGAAAAACTAAAAAGAGCGTACAGTTGGGATCTTTGTATTGCGAACGCGGAAAACTCCGCAGGAGGAAAAGGCATAACCTATGATGTAGCCCGGGAAATATTTGAATACGGAGTGGATGCGCTTACTTTAGGTAATCATGCGTGGGCTCGAAAGGAAATACTGGATTGCATCGATTCCTTCGACGGTCTGATAAGACCTGCGAATTATCCCGAAGGAGTTCCCGGAAAAGGGCGCCTGCTTATAGATAAAAACGGTATCAGGTTAGGTGTTGTCAATCTTATCGGACGCGTTTATATGGAACAGCCGGCAGAATGCCCGTTTTTGACTGCCGACAGGGAAATATCGGTTTTAAAGCAGCAGTGCAATGCGATACTGGTCGATTTCCATGCGGAAGCGACCAGTGAAAAGACAGCTCTTGCGTATTATCTCGACGGGAAAGTAAGCGCTGTTGTCGGAACACATACACATGTGCAAACTGCCGATGAACGTATTTTGAAAAATGGCACCGCTTTTATCACCGATGTTGGAATGACCGGGCCGTCAGAAGGAATAATCGGTGTGGAAAGATCTCAAATCATAAATAGATTTGTTACGGGGCTGCCTGCGCGCTTTAAGCCTGCAGGCGGCCGCGGTTGCCTTAATGCAGTTCTGATAACGATAGACGATTTATCAGGAAAAGCAACCAATATAAAAAGAATAGCGGAAATATATGATTTGTAGCTCCGGGTTCGGAAATTGTTTTAATAATGGCCGGATATCCAATAATAAATATCACGGGGAGTGATCTAAGTTTGGATTTTATTAAAAAATACAACAGTTGGCTCGAGAATCCGTATTATGATGAGGACACAAAAAAAGAATTATTGGAGATACACGGCAATGAAAAAGAAATAGAAGACAGGTTTTATCGCGATCTTGAGTTCGGAACTGGAGGACTGCGCGGCATAATAGGAGCGGGCACTAACCGCATGAACAAATATACTGTGCGTAAAGCTTCACAGGGGCTTTCAAACTATATCAAAAAGCACGGGAATACATCCCCCTCGATTGTGATTGCATTTGATTCAAGGCACCGATCAGATGAGTTTGCGAAAGAAAGTGCCTGCGTTTTTGCAAGCAACGGCATTAAAAGTTATATATTTGAATCTTTAAGGCCGACTCCCGAATTGTCATTCGCTGTAAGGCATCTTAACTGTGATGCGGGAGTTGTTATTACAGCTAGCCATAATCCAAAGGAATACAACGGTTATAAGGTATATGGAAAAGATGGGGGACAGATGCCCCCCGATGCTTCCGATGCGGTACTGAAGGAAGTAAACTCAATTTCGGACTTAACGGCAATACAGGTTATGGATTTTGAAAGAGCTAAAGCCGAAGGCCTGATTCAGATAGTTGGTTCGGAAGTAGACGATGCGTATATTGAGGCGTTAAAATCACTGAAAATAACGGAGGCCGATCAAAAAATCAAGGATAAATGCGGTATTGTGTACACACCTCTGCATGGTTCCGGAAATATTCCGGTGCGAAGAATACTAAACGAAACCGGTTTTCATAATGTGCATGTCGTACCGGAACAGGAAGTGCCTGATCCGGATTTTCCTACCGTGAAATACCCGAACCCTGAAGACAGGGATGTCTTTGAACTTGCCATATCAATAGCGGAAGAAAGGGATGTCGAACTTATAATTGGTACGGACCCAGACTGCGACCGGGTGGGTGTGGTTATAAGGAACCGTCACGGCGAATATGTTCCGTTGACGGGGAACCAGTTAGGATGTCTTCTTCTCGAATACATTTTGTCAAATCTGAATCGGAAGGACGCGATACCCCCGAACGGGTTTGTTGTGAAAACAATTGTTACGACGAACCTTACGGATAAAATAGCGGATGCGTACAACGTAAAACTGGTTGAAGTGCTAACGGGATTCAAGTTTATCGGAGAGCAGATTCTCATCCGCGAGGAGCTTGGAAACGGGAAATTCATATTCGGCTTTGAAGAAAGTTATGGCTATCTTGCGGGAACATATGCCCGCGACAAGGACGCCGTAGTTGCTTCGATGCTGACAGCGGAAATGCTCGCATGGTACAAATCACGCGGAATGACGATTTATGACGGGCTTGCCGAATTGTTTGAGAAATACGGCTACGAAAAGGAAGAGCTTGATTCATTTACGCTAGAAGGTAAGGAAGGCATCGAGAAGATAAAAAGGGCGATGGAGCAGTTGAGAGAACAGGTACGGCCGAATTTCGGCAGCGTTGAAATAAAAGCGGTCAGGGATTACAAAAAGGGTACGAGGTTTGAAATCGGAAATAAAGAAGAGAAGCCCCTAGGCCTCCCTTCAGCAGATGTGCTCTATTATGAAACAATGGAAGGGCATTGGTTCTGCATCAGGCCTTCCGGAACAGAACCAAAACTGAAAATATATTACGGTGTATCGGGGAAAACCGAACGTTCTTCCGCCGAATCACTTAATAATCTGAAAACACAGGTGCTTTCGACAATTAAGCCGATGCTCCAATAACCAGCCGGGAGCAGCGCGTTTGGTTCAGGGGCGGCATCACAGGCTTCGTGTATGTCAGGAACTGCATTGAAATATGAAATATTATATATTGAATGGAATAAATTAACAGTATGGGCGTATTAAGGAACAATATAAACTATATCGCCGAGTTTTCGGACAAGGAGCTTGAATTAGAGTTTTTTAACCAATACATACAAAAGGCTGTGAGATATATAAGGCCTATCATGATGTGTTTAGGCATCCTTAACACACTGTTTATAATCCCCGATTATTTCTTTATTGGAGATTTTTCCGCGTTTATACATGCTGCCGCAGGCAGGGCGGTTCTTTTTTTAATCGTGCTGATATTATTTTTCGGAATAAAGCGAACGAACAATTACAGAAAGTTCGCGGTTTGGATAACATTAGGGGAAACTGCTGTTGTTAGTTTGTTTTTTTATGTGTTAAACAGCTATAAAAATCCTGATTATTTAATACAAGCTTTTGGCGTAATGGTTATTCTTATGGTATTGTGTATGGTGCCGAACCGGTGGATTTACACAATAGCGATGTCAGTTTTCACGAGTACCGGTTTTCTAATTTTATCGAAATCGCTGATAAAAGGTATTGAAGACAGGGAATTCTGGGCCGGCGCGGTCTATATCTGGATTGTAATCATATTGTCCGCAATTCTGTCGTTTCGAAGTAACTACATTGAGAGAATATGGTATATGAACAATAAAGAGCTTACAAGGCTTTCGATAACAGATCCGCTTTCTGGTGCGTTTAACAGGGCAAAGTTCAATGAGGAAATGGAAAAATGGACAGGATACGCTAAAAGGTATAATACTGATTTTTCAATCGCCATTATAGATTTTGACGATTTTAAAAGAATAAACGACAATTACGGACATCTTGTCGGCGATATGGTTATTATTGAGTTTGTGTCCCTGATTAAAAAAAACATCAGGGAATGCGATATTTTCGCGCGCTGGGGAGGCGAAGAATTTATTCTTCTTCTTCCCAATACAAATATTAATCAGGCTGTCGAATTTGCTGAAAGGATACGAAAGAGCATAGAAAATCATGACTTTTATATAGCCGGCAAACTGACATGCAGTATAGGAGTCGCTCAAATGTCTCCCGATGACGATGAAACAACACTTTTGAAGAAAGTTGACAATGTTCTGTACGCTGCTAAAAAAGCAGGAAAAAATAAAGTTGTATGGTTTTGAGTAAATTGCGAAGTTCTGAAATAAGCGATAATACTTAATAACAAGGATGCAGAAAA